>OGFC01001148.1_pt1 | contig 17105 bp, 14 predicted proteins | sample 1570841 | NCBI WGS metagenome assembly OGFC01 (sample SAMEA2582137, study PRJEB24529) | metagenome | biome: Human gut stool | place: China | collected 2011 | reverse complement strand
ATCTAATATATCCGTTATTTTGCTTATTTGAAAAATATTATGAAATTTTTATCCATTTATTTCTATTATGTTCATTTTCTTTTTTATAAGAAAAGGCCATGCATACAGCCTGAAGCATAGCCTGTTTCATTATTCTTCGTACTGTTGACGATTCCAATTTTCATGCCTGCGATTTTGGATACATATAATAGCTATCTAAATGATCATGGGGTTACATATAATGTCGGATATAGCATCGATCCATTGAAAAAGTCATGGAACGTTTACCGCTCTCATGACTCTGTTTTACTATTCCTTATGCTCGTCGTAATCGTTTTTGGTCAGCTCTTTCAAGGCTGCGTCAAAATCAATATCCGGCTCCTTGGAAGCCTGTACGTCTTCCTGCACTTCCTCAGCAGTATCCTCCTGTGTAATACCTGCTTCCAGATTCTTCAGCTTCTGCTCTGCCGCTTTCGCTTTTGCTTCTGCTGCACGTACTTCATCCTCCGGAGAAATCAGTTTACCGTAATTCATCAGATTGTAAATCTGTTCGCTGGTGATAGTTTCTTCCTCAATCAGCGTTTCTGCAATCAGTGTCAGCAGATCCTTGTTATCCTCAATGATCTGTTTTGCACGATCGTAGCATTCATTGATAATCTTACGGATTTCCTTATCGATCTCATATGCAATCTCACCGGAATAATTACTTCCGCTGCCATAATCTCTGCCCAGGAATACATTTCCGGTACCATCATCATACTGAATCGGTCCCAGAGAGGACATACCCCAGCTTCTGACCATGGCCTTTGCAATTTTAGTAGCCTTCTGAATATCATTGCTTGCTCCGGCAGATACTTCATCAAACATGACCTCTTCGGCAACACGTCCACCCATTAAGCCGGTGATCTGTGCCATGAAGTCTGCCTTTGTCGGCATCATTTTTTCTTCCTTTGGTGTCATCAGGTTATAGCCGCCTGCTTCACCACGTGGAATAATTGTTACCTTCTCTACCTTGTCTGCGTCATCCAGCTTCAAGCCGATAACAGCGTGCCCTGCCTCATGGAAGGCAACCAGGCGTTTTTCTCTGTCTGTATATTTTTTGGATTTCTTGGCAGGCCCCATCATAACACGGTCGATGGCCTCGTCAAGATCCTCCATTGTAATTACCTTGCGTTTATCACGAACGGCTAATATAGCACCCTCGTTCAACACGTTTTCCAGATCAGCACCTGAGAAGCCCGGTGTCCGTTTTGCCAGACCCTCCAGATTTGCATTCGGTGCCAGTTTTTTGTTTCTCGCATGAACCTTCAAAATTTCATAACGTCCGCGCTTATCCGGCAGGTTCACCGTAATCTGACGATCAAATCGTCCGCTTCGCAGCAATGCAGGGTCCAGAACATCCGGACGGTTGGTTGCCGCAATGATTACAATTCCCTTATTCTCACCCATACCATCCATTTCAACAAGCAGCTGGTTCAGGGTTTGTTCACGCTCATCGTTTCCACCGCCCATGCCGGCTCCACGCTGTCTTCCGACGGCGTCGATCTCATCAATAAAGACGATACAAGGTGCAGTCTGCTGTGCTTTTTTAAACATGTCACGGACACGGCTCGCACCGGTACCGACAAACATTTCAACAAAATCAGAACCGGAAATGGAGAAGAACGGTACATCTGCCTCTCCCGCTACTGCCTTGGCAAGCAGTGTCTTACCGGTACCCGGAGGACCTACCATCAGCATGCCCTTCGGAATACGGGCACCCATATCCGTGAACCGCTTCGGGTCCTTCAGATAGTCGATGATTTCCTTAACCTCTTCTTTTTCTTCATCACAGCCCGCAACATCCTTGAAACGAACCTTGATATTTCCTTCGATCTTTGCACGGGACTTACTGAATTCAAATGCCTTGTTGTTTCCTCCTGCGTTCATTTTTGAGAACATAAAGAACGCCACACCTGCAATCAGCAGGAACGGGAACACATTCATCAGGAATTTCATCAGCAGGCTTTCCCTGTTAGGATCACTTACTGTCAAATTGGTGCTCTTGCTTTTTTTGAATACGTCTGTCAGATAGGAAACATTTTTTTCCGTATTTGGCACACGAACGGTGAAGTTTACATCTTTGCCTTTCTCACTATACGACCCTTTTACATCAATAACGGTAGTTCCCATTGACATTTCCGCTTTGGTGAATGTCATGGTATTTGCCTTTGTCATAAATTCGTTATAGTTAAAGTTTTTTGTACTGCTGTCTGTTCCATAGGAAATCAGAAGCAGCATAATACCAAGGACTAAGATATAAGGTAGAAAGCTTATAAACTTTTTATTGTTCATTCGATCGTCCTCCTAACGTTTTATTTGTATACTTCAGGTTTCAGTACTCCTATATAAGGCAGATTGCGGTAATGCTGGTCGTAATCAAGACCGAAGCCCACAACAAATTCGTTGGGAATCTCAAAACCTACATAATCTGCAGTTATATCTACAACACGACGATCCGGTTTATCTAGCAGAGAAACGACTTTTACATCGCTTGCCCCTTTGTTTTTCAACAGACGCGTCACTTCCTTCAGCGTGCGTCCGGTATCAACGATATCCTCTACAAGCAGAATCGGTACGCCCTTTACTGAACAATCCAGATCCTTCACAATTTTAATATCTCCGATGGACTCTGTTCCTTCATAGCTTGATACATCCATGAAGTCAAACTGGATATCCAAATCTATATGCTTAATCAGCTCCGCAAGGAAAGGAACACTTCCCTTCAGTAAGGCTACCAGCAGCGGTGCCTTCCCTGTTTTACGGTAATCATCACTGATCTGTTTTCCTAATTCCATACTTCTTTTTACGATGTCTTCCTCGGACACCAAAACTTTTTCAACTACGTCGTGCATGCAAAATCCTCCTAATACAGCTATCTACTATTTTAACACAAATAGCGTAGGATTGTTAGAAAAATGTGCAATATCACAGCCAATTTTAGGCACCAGAATCACATTTCCCGCAGCATTCACAACAACCGGCCATAATTTGCGTTCCTTTTTGGGAATTTTGCGGTCGATGAACCAGCGATTCAGCTTTTTTACGCCGAATCGAAGCTGTATGGCGTCCTGTGGCTGTGCATTTCTTATGGTGATCGGCCAGTCTGCTTCCTGCAGGGTAACCGCCTCAACCCCTGTCCCGTGAGGAGCTGTTTCAAAGTAGGGTGTTTTCTCAAATACCGCATGATCGTATATATAGGAATAGCTGATGTCCTCACTGGTATCAATAACCAGCTTTCCGTATTCGCTGTATATATCATACCCGCTGGCGATATCGCGTGTCCAATAGTTTGCATTGTTCATGATCAGCTCACGCAGCACCTGAATCTCATGCATGGACAGATAACAGCCACATGTATCATGAATCCAGGTAATCAGCACCTGTTCCAAAAAATAGCTGTCCAGTACCCGCAGATGTTTCAGACTGCCATCCCAGCTGTTTAAAAATGCACGGCAATCTGCACGCAGCTGCCGCATACGCATGTTTTCCCGGGAAATGGTTTCCATCAGCGCTTCTTTTTCCTTTTCCGACATTCTTTCCACAACCTCATGCCGTATTCTGTTTCTCGCATAGTGATCCGTGAGGTTGCTTTCATCAATCCCAAAAGGTACGGCATTCTCTCTACAGTATGCTTCCAGTTCGCGTTTGCTATACGCCATTAGCGGACGGATGATCCTGCATCCCATGATACATGTTTCCTCCTGTATGCCAAGATATTCCTTCATGCTTCCCCGCTCTTTTGCCATCAGATAGGTTTCCAGATGGTCATCCAAATGATGTGCCAGCAATACAGCAGCCGCCTGATACTCCTGTAAAAGCTCACGATACAGACGATAGCGCTCTTCTCTGGCAAATGCCTGAAAATTGCCTACACAGGGCTTTGTCTGCAGCCTCGCTTCAAAGGGTATATGAAAACGTGCACAATAGCTGCGCACCAGTTCCATATCCCGATCCGCTGTATCACGCTTCTTATAATTCATATGCGCAACAACCAGCTGGAATCCTTCTTTTCTGCACATATCCAGCAATGCCATGGAGTCCGGGCCTCCACTGACGCCGATGATATAGGTTTCCTTTTCTAATTTCTTCATATGTTTCATGCGGCTATTATACGGTAATTACGATAATTAGGCAACATAGAAATAAGCAAGTTGGAGTTATTTCACACGCGCCAGTCCAATGTAGACACATTACCATGAGAATTTAATCAAATGTCCTACAGAAGCAAATAAGCAGAAGTACACTCCCTTATAATTTTGGATTTTTTATGAATATGAAAAGAATAGGAATGCTTTTGAAAGCATTCCTATTTAGCTAGGCTTTCGATTATGGTAAACAGGCGGCACTCACTTTTCATCAGCTTTATACGATTATCACCTCTGTAAATACAAAGCGGATTTCATGATTGAAAATAATCTCCATGAATTGAAACATCAGTTTATGGGATGTGACCTGCATCTTGCAAGGCTTCTAAACGATGCTATATTTGATTATACCTCATCCACTTTCACAAGTACTATCGTAGAATCATCCTTTCGTCTTGTCTTTTTTAACAGCTCCGTAAAGCTTTCCACATCCTCCTTCACGCTTGTCTGTGTTCTCTGATTGAGCCATTTATAAATCTCATTCATATAAATGCCATCGGATATCATCAAATATTCATCCCCCGCCTTTAAATCAACCTGAAAGCAGTCCGGCTGCATCTGACTGATGATACCAACAGGCAATGCACTGCCGTTGATTTCATAGATTTGATCATTTCGCAGCAGGAAGGTCGGACAGGCTGCGGATTTTGATATGTAGGCAACCCCCTGGGAACGGTTAAAGCAGATGACATCCAGCGTTGCATAGGTATCGCTTTGAATCAGCTTGTTGATGCATTTGATTGCGCTGTCCTGTGGAATTCCACTGACCATCATACGCTGAAAAATATTGGTTATCAGCCGTGAGCTTTGGGCAGCACGCTCTCCGTTTCCCATACCGTCAGATATCATACACACCAGACTCTGACGGAATTTAAAGATGGAAAAGGTATCGCCGCTGGATGTATAGGAATTTTTCACACTATCGGCATAGGCATCAATGACAAAGGGAATGTCATCACAGACGGTGATGGAATGATAGCCACGCATAAATTTTCGATTGCGGATGTCCGCGATCTGCAGATTGCGGTGAAGCAGGACTTCAAGCAACGGAAGCAGCGTAGAACGTATTTCTCCGCGTTTGATGTTTGCTATTTCCACACAAACCTGTATACAGCCCTCCTTCGGCTCTTCAATGCTCAGCTCCCGCACATCATACTGATAGCCTTCCAATGCCTTGGCGACACGCACCGTATCCTTTTCGTAGCCGTCTATTTTCCGTATGGCATCCGCATTGTACTGCAGGGCATTCGACATATTGGCAAGCAGCTCCGCCTGTACATCACTAATCTGTGCATAATATTCCGACAGGGATTGAAAGATATTGGCATAATTCTGCATCTGCCGCTTTAGCATACTCGTCTGAGAAAGTCGGTACTCCTGTTCATTTTGAAGCTCCGTACTCATATGCAGGGAAGCCGCATTCGTCGGTACAAGCAGTACACCACTCATACACAGCAGCAGATAAATCATATCCTCTGTATTATCCGGATATAGAAGGCAGGCCCCCAGCAATAGCAGCATGGCACTTTTGCGATCCGTTTTCAGCACACTCAGCAGTACCGTAAGTACAAGTGCAGGCAGTACGCGAATGTCCAGAAGGAAGTACACCATCAGCGCCACAGTTACCGTAATCCATGCATTGCTTGATAAAGCAATCAGCAGCATGGTAATCATAATGACCTCCTGTGCATATACTGGTAACAGCTCTACCCCCAATAAGCCGATGGTAAACAGCAGAATTCCACGCATGCAGGCATTGTGCAGCATTCCCTTCTGAATCCACTGATAATCCGTAAACAGCTCCTGCATCAACAAGAAGCTCAGCACCGGCAGAATCACTGCCGTATTGTGCAGGCCATACTGCTGCACGCTGAACGCTGCGCTTAACAGCGTTGTCAGATATGGCATCCACTGATATAAATTCTGATTCATCACCTTTACCATATGAATAATTACAAAGTAACAGGCAAAGCCAAGTGCATAGCTGTATGCAGGCAGAATTCCTCTGGATAACGAGCATAGAAGAATAAAAAATACGCTGATCATCGCTTCCCGGATCGTACGCATATAGGAATAGGATACATACAGAAATGCAAGTGTATAACTAAGCGGAGAAGCCAGTGTCCCAAGAATGATAGAAATTCCGGCACAGGCTAAATCTTCCGCATGAATGGAAAATTTCCCCTTCAGTCTCTTGTTCATCACCTTTTCCAAACAAAACCACCTCTTTCATGCGTTATTGTAGAAGACATTTCGCATGGATTCTGTCATATTTTGTCTGTTCCACAAATTTGCCGGCTTTTCCCTTCGCCATCTCTGTTATCCTGCCACCTACTGCATCCCCCTAATCGACACATGTGGGTTCTTCTGCGCTAGTCCAGACAGTTCTTTACACGGTCCTTAATTTCACAGAACAGATCACTGTCGCGCCTTAGATGTGCTTTGACATCGATGATTCTGGCAGTATTGATCCATTTCGCATCATTGATAAACAAAACCGATTCCTTATTCATCCCCTTAATTTTTCCCAGACGCATCAAATGACGCTTTCCTTTCGGATTTTCCTTGCTGTAGGCCTGCAGATAAGCCGCATGATTGCCACTCATCGGCACAACGAATGCCTTGTTATGAAAAATCGTTATAATCAGTCCAAAATGCTGATAACCGATTTCTGCTATGTATGCTTCGCCAAAATCTATATAACAGATATCACCGACGCGAATGTCCACTCCAAGCTCACCACAGCTGCCCGCATGACGGCGCTCTCTCAGGTTCTGTTCAGACACCAGCCGCGGTATTGCCTCCTTCACACTCAAGGATGCATAATCCATGCTCTTCTCCTCAATATAGCATTCCCACAGATCCTTCCAATACGCCTTCTCTCCAAGGGAACCCTCCTTCTGATCCTCATCGACCATTTCATATAATTTTTTAACTTCCATTTTTCTCACCTCACTATATACATACGATAGAAAATGGGCCGATTCCTAAAAAATCCTGAAAATGCGGATATTTTTTATACTTAAATCCACAAAGTTTTCATAATGAGGATAAATACCGCTTATCTTCAATTAAAAAGCTTTGAGGCAACTCTTACAAAATGAAGTCATTAAAACAGCATTTAATTGCTGAATCCTGAAAAAAGAAAAGTAAATTGCAGTAAGCACATAAAATTACAACACCCGCAGCAACGGCGTTATCTATAGAAAAAAAAACACAGATATGGCTGACAACGCAGCTATGGAATCTGTATTGCTTTACTGCTATGATTAAAAAAGAGAAGAGCATCAAAAACGCCTATCAAATACAAAATGCAAACAAAAGAGAATCCAGACACTGCCGGTATGACCGCAGTCCTGAATTCTCTTATTTCATATTTTCATCATGTATGCGCAAGGATTTCCTGCAGCAGCTGATTTCCTATTTTTCCTGTTTTGTATTTGGACTTTTCTTTGAAAATCTTCGATACAGCTTTCTGGCACGCTTCTGAATGGAATTCGCTATCGACAGCAGCGGGTGATACTGCTTGGAAATCATCCCGGAAAACTCAATAAACAGCTCGACAACCAGCGCTATCAGAAACAGAACAAGAAAGCCTGTCGCTTTATTCACCAGATAGATGTACGCTGTAAAGCCGAACAAGGCAGTTACCACATACAAAATAATAACTGTATTGCGATGCCCAAACCGCTGCATCAGCAGATGGTGCAGATGGTTTTTATCCGCCTCTGAAAATTTATGGCCACTCAGCTTTCTTCGCAAAATTGCCCCGATGGTATCCACAATGGGTACCGCCAGCAGCAAGATTGGAAGCGCAAGTGTCATAATCGTAGAGCTTTTAAAGCCCAGCAATGAGATTGCGGATATAATAAAGCCCAGAAACAAGGCTCCACAGTCTCCCATAAAAATACTTGCCGGATGTGAATTATACAGCAGAAATCCCATGGTTGCCCCTGCCAGAATCAAAGACATCGTCTGAATATCCAGACGTCCCTCAATCACAGAAAGACATGCAATGACAACCAGAATAATCGCAGAGATTCCTCCCGCAAGACCATCCAGTCCGTCGATCAGGTTCACCGCATTGGTGATACCGATAATCCACACAAAGGTTACAATAAAGGATACCAGTCCCATATCGATGGAAATCCCCATCGGCAGGCGGATCACATCGAGCGAAACCTTTCCCACTGTCATCAAAACGATGGCAGCAGCTACTTCAAATGCAAGCTTATACTTTGGTTTCAGATTGACCATATCATCGATCAGACCGCCTATGAACATGATTGTCCCACCAATCAGAATACCGTTGATGGTCATATCCGTCTTCATAAAAACCGCCATGCACACGACAAATGATATATAGATGGCAACACCGCCAATGCGGGCAATTTTTCCCTTATGTACGGTTCGCTCATTCACCTGTGCATAAATATCCAGCCGGTAGGCAACGATTTTCAGAAAAGGAGTAATCAGTGCGGATAAGGCCAATGGAATAATCAGATATTTCAGCCAATCCATATAGATACCTCGCTTTTATTTTCTATTGAACAAGATGCAGGTTTTCCAGCAGAATTCCTGTACCCTCCGCTACACAGCGAAGCGCATTTTCCGCAACATAAACCGGAATGTGCAATTCATTACGCAGCAGCTCATCGATACCGTGCAGCAGTGCACCACCACCGGTCAGTACGATACCTCTTGTCACAATATCACTTGCAAGCTCAGGAGGTGTCTGCTCCAGAACAGTTTTGCAGGCACGCACAACATCCTGCAGACTCTCCGCCATGCTGCCCTGAATTTCCTCACTGGACAGCGTAATGGTAGTCGGCAGACCCGTTACCAGGTCACGTCCGCTTACTTCAATCGTTTCATGCATGCTGCCCTTCCATGCAGTACCGATCTGCTTTTTCACTTCCTCTGCTGTACGATCACCGATCAACAGCTTTTTATTTTCCTTAACAAATTTGATAATATCACGATCCAGCGTATCCCCTGCAATCTTCAAAGAGGTACTGCTTACGATTTCACCTAAAGAGATTACGGCAACGTCTGTCGTACCACCACCGATATCCAGAACCATGCATCCGCTTGGCTTTCCGATATCCAGTCCGGCACCGACAGCAGCCACCTTCGGCTCCTCCTCGATGTACACTTTTTTCGCACCTGCACGATAAGCCGCATCACGAATGGCATTTCTTTCCACACTGGTGATGTTGCTTGGACAGCAGATCAGAATCGTAGGACGCTTGAACATCCCCTTGATTGCCAGCTTCTTGAAAAAGAAGTTCAGCATGATTTCCGTTACCTCGAAATCCGCAATAACCCCATCCTTCAGTGGACGAATTGCCAGCACTCTGCCCGGTGTTCTTCCAAGCATATCCTTTGCATCCTGTCCCGCAGCCAGACATTTCTTTGTTTCTGCATCTATCGCAACTACACTAGGCTCGTCAATTACGATGCCTTCACCTTTTACATACATTAGTAAGTTTGCTGTTCCTAAGTCGATTCCTACTTCTTTTGAAAACATAGTCCTTCATTCCTTTCGTGCGTTCATGTTTCTTCCATAAGAATTTGATCCGCATTTTTTACAGTAGTCTGCACAGATTCTGACATCGATAAGAAATATCCTGTTTCAGACACTCCATGCGCTATTTATACTCAATTTCAAGCAATTACCATTATAACACAAAATCCGAAATGTAAAAGTGTTAATATGCCTTTCCTTTTCTTAAAATTCCGTAATATGTATGGATGGGCTTTCACATATGAAAATAGTACCGCAAGGGTACTATTTGATCTCAGCGTTCGTTTTGCCGTACATCAGCTCCGGATCTATGATCTTGCCGTTTTTCTCTACGACAATGTGCAGATGATTGCCCAGCTCCTTGTTGTAAATATTGCTTCCGGCCTTTGCAATGGGATCCTTCTGATTGACCTTATCGCCCTTTTTCACTGTGATATCGGACAGGCTCTGATAGGTTATGCTCAAATCCTTGCTGGTGATTGTAACACTCTTGCCGAAGATATTATCTTCCTTCACATCACTCACTTCACCGCTGAAGCTTGCAAGCACGTCGAAAGCCTCCTTGTTGAAGGCATAATCCATGCCCTGATTGGCACGATAGACACCTTCAAACTTTGTCATACTGTCAACCTTGCTGTCCTTTCCATCGAAATAATCAAGGACGACCTCTGCCTTGACGGCAAACGGCTGGATGCCTTTTTCTTCCTCAGCTGAGCTGGGAAGCGAGAGCACCGGCGTTGTATCTTCCTTGAACACGGAAGTGTCCTTTGCAGGATTCTTCATGGAATATTCATAAGTCAGAAAGGCAGCTGCGGCAATCAGCAGGCAGCTTAAGGAAACAATCAGTCTGCGTTTTGGAAATTTCTTTTCCTTTGTATAGCTATACATTTCATCACCTCTAGTGATGATTATGCCCGCCCCTTTTTTCTTTATACATCATTCTTTTACAATCTGTATACCGGTATAATAATGCTTCAGGATTTCCTTGTAACTCTTTTTCTCCAGTGCCATTCCCTGCGCCCCGTACTGACTCATACCAAGACCATGACCAAAGCCTTTGGTTGTCACCGCATAGCCGCTGCTTGTTTTCTTTATGGAAAAGCAGGAGGAGCGAAGCTTCAGCTTCTCACGGATTTCCCTGCCGCTGAAGGTGATGCGGTCAATCGTTATGGATTTTACATAGCCGGAGGCATAATAGGCAGGCTTTCCCACTTCCTTTACCGGATTTTCAAAGCCGAGCATCGTATGGAAGTCAGCCGCTGAGAAAACAGCTGTTTTCTGATAGCCGTCTTCCTCTTTATCCCAATGTGAATCCACACTGCGCAAATAGGGTGTCCTGCTGTCCCAGTATTCCTCGCTGTTGGCAGTCTTTCCGCATGATCCGCTGAAGAACACGGCAGAAATCGGTTCGCCCTGATAGGTCATGATTTCCCCTTCTGTCTCCTTCAGTGCCTTCACAACTCTGGCATGCATCTTATCGTAGGAGCTCCCCCAAATCTGACGCATCTGTTTATCATCGTGATATACCTGTGTTCGTGTCGTGTCATCGACCTCAAAGCCGCGCTTCGTCACAAAGGTTCTGGCCGCCACACACTGTGCCTTCAGCGCCTCCATCTCAAAGGAAGCCGGCATCTCCGACCCGATGACTCCCTCCAGATATGTTTCCAGCGGCAGCTTCAGGCTGGTGCCATCCTGTCTTGTAATATGTACGGTCTGTTCTTTACCCTTCGCTTTCTCCTTCACCTTCTTTTCCTGCTCCTGCACCGATTCTTTACCTGTATTCCATAAAATCGGTGAGGATGTGCCCATATTCAGCCAGAGAAAAAAAGAGACAAGAATTATGGAGAGTACAAGGAGAAACTTCACAGCTATCTTCAAAAAAATCACACCCTCTCTACATTGTATGAAAGGGTGTGTGTACTTATTCCTCTGTATCGGGATGCAGCTTCTTTTTAAATTCACTTGGTGAAACATTATAGTATTTCTTAAATACCTTATTGAAATACAGCTGGTCATCCATCCCAACCGCTGCCGCAACATCCTTGATCATACTGGACTCCCTGCGCAGCAGCTCCATCGCTTTTTTCATTTTCTTCTCATTGATATAATAATTCAAATTCACGCCGGTTTCATTTTTAAACAGCCGGCTCAAAGAGCTTTCATTCATCTCGATGCTGTCCGCAATCTCCTTTAGTGTCAGCTTGCGGTTCAGATTTGCGTCGATGTACTCCATGACATCCAGAATCTCCTGCCGATAGCGTCTGTTGGAGCGATCCTTCATCCATGCCTCAATTTGATCAAACGAGGAGGAGGCGATTTCCTCCAGCTTGTCTGCTGTTTCACACAGCCGCAGCTTTGCAGTAATCGTGTCAAACGGAAAGGCCTGCCGAATCCCCCGTGCCATTTCATTTCCCTCAATGTTATGGAAAATGAATACGAAATACTCCAGTACAGCATGCGGTTCAATCTCATGGGACTTCATATAATCCAAAGCTTCCCTCAGCTTGCTTTGCACCGTATCAAAATCCTTAGCTGCCACAGCCTCCAGCAGCTCCAGATGAAATGTCACCTCATTCATATCCAGCTCCTGAAATGCATCATGCCCTTCACTTTGTATCAAACAGCCCTCTCCCACATAAAATCTTCGCTCATGCGATTTTAACAGCAGCTCGAACTGATCATAAAATTCATCCAGGGATGCAATGACATCCGACAGCGTAATGGACAGGTGAATATCCAGATATTGCGCAATATTTCGTATGATGCTGTTGCATATATTCAGAATGCGAAGCTTTTCCTTGCTTTCAAACATCAGGATACCGGAATGGTTGCTCATAAAAATCAAGTGATGATGCACGGCAAGGGGCATGGATTCCCGTATCAAATCCTGCAGATGCTTATGCAGTGCTGCATGATCCCTGAGCTTTGTCCGATATAGATGGTTGATATTATCCACACGGAAATAGGCCATCTGAAATCCCTTTCGATAGGGCTCAAATACCGGCTGTGACAGTGTTACCTGAAATTCCTTACGACTCAGAATGTGTTCGTTCTTGGTAAGAATCAAGCATTGCTGCAGCTCCTTTAGCGCAGACTCATATTCCTCATGATCGTTCATACTGCTTTCCACACAGGACTCCTTTACCTGCACGATAATGCGCTCCAGCTCTTTCTTTTCCAGTGTGACCTTTAAAAGATAATCAAATGCGCCGGCCTTCATGGCATCCCGCACATATTCAAAATCCGAGTAATTGCTGAGCGCAATCACCTGTGTGTTTTTATTGATATCCTTGATTTTGGTTATCAGCTCAATTCCATCCATTCCCGGCATTTTCAAATCCGTAATAACGATTTCCGGCTGCATATCCATAAAGATATTGAATGCTTCTTCCCCATCCTTTGCTGTAGCAATCACCTCACAGTCAAGTGCCTTCCAGTCAATCATGTTCTTTAACGTGATACGAATCAGACGTTCATCATCCGCAATCAGTACCTTGTACATGAGGCCTACCTCCCCTCTGTTTTTTTAAACGGCAGCAGCAGTGTCACAATCGTACCGGTGCCTACCACGCTTTGTATCTCCATGGAATAGTCTTCTCCATACATGAGACGAATACGCTCCTGAATATTTCCAATGCCGATACCGCTCAGCTTTTTATTGCGGCTTTCCTGCATATCCAAAGCGAAGCCCTTACCATTGTCACCAATTTCAATTTTCAGATATTTTCCCTCTGCCTTGGCGCGAATCGTCAGAAGCTGATGCTCCTTATCCTCTTCAAAGGCATGCAGAATGCTATTTTCCGCAATCGGCTGCAGCAGAAACTTCAAAATTGCACAGCTGCGTACATTTTCATCTATATTATATACCGTTTCAAACACATCACCATAGCGAAGCTTCTGAATTATGATATAGTTTTTCAGATTTTCGATTTCCTCCTCCACCGTTACAACTTCCTTACTGTCCACAATCGTGTTGCGCAGCAGTCTGGCAAGGGCGGTGATGCCCTCACTGACCGGCTTATCCTCATTCAGAATAGCAAGATAATGCAGCGTATTCAGTGTGTTGAACAGAAAGTGCGGGTTGATCTGTGCCTGCAGCAGCTGAAACTGAGTTTCTCTTTTCTGTTCCTGTTCCTGATGAACGGTATGCAGCAGCTCCTGAACACGGTCCAGCAGATCGTTGAAGTTCATACTCAATTCATGAATCTCATCACGACCGTCATCCTCCACACGATTCATCGCCAGATTATTCTCGTCCAGTGTCCGCATGGAATACAGAATGTTATGTACCGGGTCATAGATGCTGTGATATACGAAGTAGGCAATGGCAGCTAAAAGGACAATGAAGACAACCCCATATGCCACCAGCATGTTGCGAAAATTATGAATTTCTTCCAGCACATAATTTTCATCACTCAGATAGACCACATACCATGGGGTGCCTTCAATTTTTTTTGCGGTCATATAATAGGAATGCTGATTGAGATCTATGGTGGATGCCTTCAAATCGATGAATTCCTCTATTTTCTCCGGATTGCTTCCAAATAAAACCTGTCCGCTTGCATCAACAACCAGCATACGACTTCCTGCCTGTGTAGATTGTGATAGAGATGCATTAAAGGCTTCCCGCGCAAAGCTGCAAAATACATATCCCAGAGGTTGGTCATACAAATCACGGATTTCTCTTGTCAGCATAATCATTTGTGATTTTTGATCATACAGCCAGTAACCACCCTGCTTCTGTGCCTGAATCTCCTTTTTATAAGTTTTTAAGTCAACGGGAAAGAGGGAGCCCTCTTCATAGAGCAGCTTCCCAGTTTCATCATACAGCTGCAGCCCCTTTCTGTCAGTTAACAGGTCATTGCCATGCAGATTATGAGAGAACGCACGACGCATCGCTGTATCTGCGGGATAGTATAGATAATTCCGTACATAGGTGGATGCTGCCAGATTATCGATTTGTTCATTCAATGTATTTGCATTCAAATGAAAAATTTCCTCAGACATAGCAATCATCTGTGCAGAAGCCTGTTCGTTTTTATCCTTGATGATATTGGTACTGAAGGAATAATAGATCAGAAAAAACACAATCATCAAACAAAGCGGCACAAAGATAAAGGCCAGTGTCAGCCTTGTCTTAATATCCGTTCTGCGCAGCAGCTTTCTGTTTCCTTTCAGCATAACAACCAGCACCTTTCATCACGTATCAGCTGTAGGGTCCTTTTTTATCTATGAACAAAGCCTCTACAGTCCATTGAATACAGAAATAGCAAGCAAAAACTGCGCTACCAGATATCCCAAGCCCAGAGACAGCAGCAACAGCAGCAGTCGCACCTGTCCAGGCTTTCTTACATTTGTAAAGGATTCAAAGCGTACACAGCTCAATGCCCAGAAGCTCAGCATAAAGGATAGTACATGAACAGCCAGATTCATAAAAAAATATTGCATACATAACCTCCATTCGTTTCTTATATCTGCTTTTCCATTGCGAAAAGCGAATGTATCATCTATGAGGCGGCTTCACAATATGGTGCCTACTACCATAGTCCTGTGCTTTCCCTTACATCCTTCAAAAATCAGCATCGACATTACCGCCATGCTTTTTGTCATCAGATATGCACAGAGATGATTTTCATCACAAGCCGCAATACTGCATCCAAGGCGTCCGCCGTGTACACTGCAGGCTGCAGCTTAAGCAAACCGTGGCATCTTCAGCTCCTGTTTCGGATGTCGTCTTTTGGCATAAAGGGAAGGATAAAAAGGACAGCTGCAGCGTTGGAAACTGCCTCATTTTCACATTTATGCACATATAGCGAAGCTGCTCATCTGCATATTTCGCCCATTTCATTCTGAAGTATATTATACCATAAGTTGAATAGCTCCGGCAGCTTTTCCCCTACAAAATGAAAGAGAGTACCATGTCTGTTTCTCATTACATGGTGCTGAATTACATCGGGATCAGTGCTACACCTGTAGAAGGGGCGATGAGAGATGCGTAATGCTGCCTAGCTGTTGGATTTGTAAAAAAACGCATGTGCGTGTAAGGAAATGTGCGGATACAGTATATGATTTATGAAAAGCAGCACTTTTTCAGCTGTTTTCTGATGATTACAGAGGGTGACAGAGAATATCATAATTGCCGCATGAGCATGGGACAGCTGCAAGCAGCTACTGCTTTTTCGTCTGAAAATGTATGCAAGCATGTAGGTTCAGGTCAAAAGTCTGCTCTGTCTGCCTTATGAATTGCTTCAAAACCTATGGAGCTATCACATGAACTGAATAATATAGGATAAATAAAGGAGCATGAAATATAATACAGGATAGAAGTCTGTTCATTGAAGAAATATATGTAAATCGCAAGTCATGTCAAGCATTGCACATATCTTTCCTTTATAATAGAAGCAGTATACAAATGAGGTGAAGCAACATGTATGAGTGGCAAAAGCAGATTCAGATTATCGTCGATGAGATTGACAGCTGCATAAAAAGCTATGAGGATGAAGCCCTGACACTGCACCCCCTTTCACAGAAGCTGGGATACTCGGAATTTTATATGACTAGAAAGTTTAAGGAGATATCCGGTATGAAGCTTCGGGAATATATTCGATTGCGAAAGCTGGCCTTCGCCCTGAAAGAAGTTCGGGACAGTGAGAAGGACATATTGAAAATAGCTCTCGATTATGGGTTTTCCTCTCATGAGGCGTTTACCAGAGCATTTAAAGCTGCTTATGGTAGAACACCGAGCGCATACCGAAAACAGCCCGGACCTGTTGTCCTACGTACGAAAATCAATCCGTTTGACCGCTACCTTCTGGGGCTGGATGAGCTGGGAGAAATAAATTCCGCTAAAGCTGTAAAGACCTATTTTGTGACCATACCCGCCCATAAGTTTCTGTTTATTGAAAACCGGGAGAGTAACGGCTACTGGGATTTCTGGCAGAAGCAAAATCAGATTCCGGGCCAGGATATGGATACAATTTGCGGACTATTGGATAGCATTAAAGGTAAGCTCGATGATAGCGGCGGGAATGACATCAACAGCGGAGGCGGTCAGATCATGGCCTATCGCAACGATCAAAACGGCAGATTGTGTGACTGGGGATACCTGCGGACAGAGTGTTATGGTGTCCGTCTTCCTGTTCATTATACCGGAGATGTACCGCCTAATATGCAGCTGCTTGATATTGCGGAAGCAGAGTATCTTGTGTTTGAACACGGGCCATTTGATTATGAGCAGGAGAATAGAAGTGTTGAGCATAGGATGGAGGAAGCAATGACTGCATTTGATTTTACAAATACCGGTTACCGCTTTGACGATACCGCCGGTAGAATGCTGTACTTTTACTTTCAGCCGGAGCGCTGCTGGAAGTATATACGGCCTGTGAAAAGGATACAACAGTGAATATAAAAAT
>OGFC01001144.1_pt1 | contig 17161 bp, 13 predicted proteins | sample 1570841 | NCBI WGS metagenome assembly OGFC01 (sample SAMEA2582137, study PRJEB24529) | metagenome | biome: Human gut stool | place: China | collected 2011 | reverse complement strand
TGAAAGATAACATATAGATATTGAATTATGGATAAGACAAAATAAAAAAAGGCTGCAAGTTTACAGCAGCCTTTTTAATATGTTTAAAAATTATTATTGTAATCTGAAGGTTACAGGTACTGTATATTTTACACGTACGGGTTTACCTCTCTGCTTACCAGGAGACCATTTCGGCATACTGTTGATCACACGCAAGGCTTCTTTATCCAAAGATGGGTCTACACCACGGATAACTTCTGCGTCAACGATAGAACCGTCACGGTTTACAACGAACGAACAAGTTACACGACCTTGAATACCATTTTCCTGTGCAATAACCGGATACTTGATTGATTTTGCAAGGTATTTCAATAATTCTCCTTGTCCACCCGGGAATTCCGGCATTGTTTCTACAACGGTGAAGATCTGTTGAGCGGATTCTTCTTCTTCTTCTACAACTGCAGGTGCAACGTAAGCTTCAACCTGCGCTGAGCTCTGGTCGTCCTCAGATGAGATAAGATCCACTTGATCCAGTTCGACATCATCTTCCACAATGTTCAGTTGTTCTACTGCAGCAGGTGCTGGTGGTGGAGGAGGTGGAGGAGGTGTGTCCTCCGGTCTTGTAATTTCAATTTCTTCTTCAGCGATGATATCAGCTACGCCTTCTGTTTGGACGATCTGGATATCACGGGTTCCCCATTCGAACCCAACGAATAGAACGGCCAGACCAACAACCATACCCATCAGGATACCGAGTGTTTTGCCCCCTTCTAAGTCCGCTTTCGGTGATTTCTTAATTTCCATACTCTTTATAATGTTTAAATATGTGTTTTCCAGTACGCAAAAATACAAATTATTTTATATATCAATAGAAAACAGGGAAAAATACTTCTGTATTTTCATTTTTTTTTGAACCGGAAGAAAAATAACAGCGATTATATACCTTTTTCCTGTTTTTTCCGTTTCTGTTTATGGTATATGTTATAACCGTATTAATATCTTTGTACGCATTTTGTGAAAAATATGAGAAATATATTATCTGTACTGTTCCTTTCGTTCTTTTTGCAGTCTGTCGCGGCACAAACCGGAGAGCAGGTGTTTACGTTTTTGAATTACCCTTCATCAGCCAGGGCTAATGCTCTTGGGGGACATACCGTGTCCCTGATAGAAAGAGACCCTTCCCTTATTTTTCATAATCCGGCTTTACTGGGTGGTGAAATGGACGGTATGATAAACCTGAACTATATGAATTATATAGCTGATGTGAATGTGGGAAGTGCCCTTTTCACGAAAGCATTCCGTGAACGCGGAGCCTGGGGTGTCGGGGTCAATTATTTCCATAATGGTAAATTTATAGGGATGGATGAGAATAATCAACCGACAGCCGATTTTACTGCGAACGATATTGCTGTGAACGGTTTTTTCTCTTATGACCTGTCGGAGCGCTGGCGTGGTGGTGTCTCTATGAAGTTCCTTTATTCCAATTATGATATCTATACATCATTAGGGCTCGCGGTAGATGCCGGTTTGAGCTATTACAATTCGGAAAAGGAATTTTCGTTTGGTTTTGTATTCAAAAATATCGGAGCCCAGTTGAAGCCTTATAACGATGATCGTCAGAAGATGCCTTGGGACATCCAGATGGGAATTTCAAAGAAGATGAATCACGCACCTTTCCGTTTGTCTGTTACAGCCATGCATCTGAACCGTTGGAAATTCGATTATATCGACAAGGCGGATCCCGACTATAAGGGAGATAATTTCGCTCAGGCCTTGTTTAAGCATTTTGTATTTGGTGTAGATTATATACCCAGTGAAAATTTCTGGATCGGCGTAGGCTTTAACCCGAAAACCAAGATGGATATGAAACTGCAGGGAGGAGGTAGCGGACTGTCCGGTTTCTCTGCCGGTGCAGGTGTAAAGATCAAAATGTTTGATGTTGGTGTCTCTTTCGCCAAATACCATCCTTCGGCGATGTCGATGATGGTTAGTGTTTCAACTACGCTGGCCGATTTTAAACCTTGAAAATATAATTAAGACAAGAATGAAAAAGATAGTAATTGCAATAGATGGTGTTTCTTCTACGGGGAAGAGCACTATGGCAAAAGACTTAGCAAAAGAAATTGGCTATACTTATATAGATACGGGAGCCATGTATCGCGCGGTAACATTATATTGTATTCAGCATAACCTGTTCAAAGGAGATCAGATCGATGAGGAAAAATTGCAGGCGGCGATGGGTGATATCCATATCTCGCTCCGCTTTAATCCGGAGACAGGACGCCCCGATACTTATCTGAACGGCGTTAAGGTAGAAAAAGAAATCCGTGGAATGGAAGTGGCAAGCTGGGTAAGCCCTGTGGCTACATTAGGATTTGTGCGCCGTGCCCTGGTGGCAATGCAGCAGGAAATGGGGAAAGAAAAAGGGATCATCATGGATGGCAGGGATATCGGAACAGTTGTTTTTCCGGATGCCGAACTGAAGATCTATGTAACCGCCAGTCCGGAAGTTCGTGCACAACGTCGTTTGGACGAGTTGAAAGCAAAGGGAGAAGCTGCTTCCTATGAAGAAGTGCTGGAGAATGTCAAGACCCGCGATCATATAGATTCCACACGTAAGGAAAGCCCTCTCCGACAGGCGGATGATGCCCTGGTGCTGGATAACTCGAACATGACCATTGCTGAACAAAAAGCCTGGTTGCTTGTTCAATACAATAGAGCTATCTCTAATTAGGTAACAGTTACAATGATTGAAGTAGAAATAGATAAAGGCTCCGGCTTCTGCTTCGGGGTAGTGACAGCTATTGAAAGTGCCGAGCGTGAACTGAACAATACGGATATTTTGTATTGTTTAGGTGATATCGTGCACAATAGTCTGGAGGTTGAACGACTACAGGCACATGGCTTGCGAACGATCGACCATCGTGAGTTCTCTGCATTAAAGGGAAAAAAGGTATTGCTTCGTGCCCACGGCGAACCTCCTTCAACTTACGAAGTTGCCCGGCAGAACGATATTACAATAGTCGACGCCACTTGTCCGGTAGTTCTCCAATTACAACGTAAAATACATAAAAGCTATCAGGAAAGCCGTATTAACAATACCCAGCTGGTCATATACGGAAAGAAAGGACATGCCGAAGTGAACGGCCTGGTGGGACAGACTGAAGGTACGGCAATTGTGGTGGAAAAGATAGAAGACCTGGATCGCCTGGATTTTGGTCGCGACATTTGTCTGTTTTCCCAGACTACCAAGTCGCTGGACGGATTCCGTAAGATCGTGGAAGAGATATATCGACGGAAGGCAGAAAATGCCCGTTTTGAATATCATGATACGATCTGCCGTCAGGTAGCCAACCGTCTCCCCAATATCAAAGCGTTTGCATCCAGCCACGACTGGATCTATTTCGTGGCAGGTAAAAAAAGTTCGAACGGTAAAATGTTGCTGGAAGAATGCCGCAAGGCAAATCCCAATACCATCTTTATATCGGAAGTGAAGGAGATCACCGAATCCCTTCCGGCCGGAGTGCGCCGGGTGGGCGTTTGTGGAGCGACCTCTACTCCGAAATGGTTGATGGAAGAGGTGGCTGTTCGTATTCAGGAGCTCAATGCAGGTCGTTGATAGAATGATTAAGATTTCATTAAGTTTAAGAGAAAATGAAAGGTTGTTGGCAAATAATTACTATTTTTGCCGCGAATAATATAAAATAAAGACGCTATGTCTACTATTAAATGTATTGGCATTTTAACGTCCGGAGGTGATGCTCCCGGAATGAACGCTGCCATCCGTGCAGTGACGCGTTCCGCTATTTATAACGGGATAAAGGTTAAAGGTATTTTCCGAGGTTTCAGAGGATTGATTACAGGTGAAATTGAAGAGTTCAGGACTCAGAATGTAAGTAACATCATCCAGCGTGGTGGAACAATATTGAAAACAGCTCGTTGTATGGAGTTCAAAACTCCCGAAGGCCGTCAGCAGGCATACGATAAGCTGATGGAAGAAGGAATCGATGCACTGATCGCCATCGGTGGTGACGGTACATTGACCGGAGCTCGTATTTTCGCACAGGAGTTTAATTATCCTATAGTAGGTCTTCCCGGAACGATTGATAACGACTTGTATGGTACGGATGTAACGATCGGATACGATACCGCTTTGAACACGATTATGGAGTGTGTGGATAAGATCCGCGATACAGCGACTTCGCACGACCGTCTGTTCTTCATCGAGGTGATGGGACGCGACGCCGGTTTCCTTGCATTGAACGGTGCGATTGCTTCCGGAGCTGAAGCGGCTATTATTCCGGAGATATCTATGGAAAAAGACCAGTTGGCCGAAATGATCGAAAACGGTTTCCGTAAATCGAAGAACAGTAGTATCGTTCTGGTGGCTGAAAGTGAAGTGACCGGTGGCGCAATGGGAGTTGCCGAACGTGTAAAGAATGAATATCCTCAGTTCGACGTCCGTGTCTCTATTCTGGGACACTTGCAGCGTGGTGGATCGCCTACGGCTCAGGATCGTATCCTGGCAACCCGTATGGGAGTTGCCGCGATCGATGCATTGCTGGACGACCAGCGTAATGTCATGATGGGTATACAGAACGACCAGATCGTATATGTTCCGTTCTCGAAAGCCATTAAGAATGATAAACCGATCAACCGTGATTTACTGAATACACTTCGCGTGTCTTCTATTTAAACATCCGGTTGTCAGACATAAATAAACCCCGCAGGAAATGATCCGGCGGGGTTTATTCGTTTTAGGGTAAACCTTATTTCTTTGATAAATTTTCCAGAAACAAATCCATCATCCGTTTGGCAGCAACGAACGAGCTGATCTCGTTGTTCAGCACCTGCTGTTCTGTCCGTGCCAGCATACCTTCTACGGCCGGATTATGATAGAATGTTTCACGTAACGTATCGTTGATGCTTTCATACATCCAGTACTTGGCCTGTTCATTTCGTTTGAAATTGAAATAACCGTTCTTTTTAGTAAACTCCATGTATTCACCGACCATGTCCCAGATCTCTTTGATCCCTAGATTATAATAACCGGAATAAGTCAATACTTTCGGGAACCAGCCTGAGTCAGCAGGCGGGAAAAGGTGAAGTGCATTTTTGAACTGGGCGGCAGCTAAATTCGCTTTATCGATATTATCGCCATCCGCTTTATTGATGATGATACCATCCGCCATTTCCATGATACCGCGCTTGATACCTTGCAGTTCATCCCCGGTTCCGGCTAATTGGATAAGCAGGAAGAAGTCGACCATTGAATGTACGGCCGTTTCACTCTGTCCGACACCCACTGTTTCAACGAATACGGTATCGAAGCCGGCAGCTTCGCACAATACGATCGTTTCGCGTGTCTTACGGGCAACACCACCCAGCGAACCGGCCGAGGGTGAAGGGCGGATAAACGCATTCTTCTCCCGTGAAAGGGCTTCCATGCGGGTTTTATCTCCCAAGATACTGCCTTTGGAACGTTCGCTACTGGGGTCGATAGCCAATACGGCCAGTTTGCGCCCTTCCTTGATCAGATGCATACCGAACGCATCGATGGAAGTACTTTTTCCGGCACCGGGAACACCGGTAATACCGATACGCACCGATTTACCAGCATGAGGAAGACATTTTTCGATGATTTCCTGAGCCAGTTGCTGATGCTCGTATTTAGCGCTCTCGACCAGGGTTACTGCCTGGCTGAGAATGGTTATGTTACCTTTCAGTATCCCTTCTACAAATTCGGAAGGGGTATATTCTTTACGTTGGAGTCTCTTTTTCAGATACGGGTTTACAGTCGGTACGTCGGCTACTCCCTTGTTTACCTTTAATCCTCTGTAAAGATCGTCGTTTTCGGGATGTTCCATAATGAATAATTATTTTTCTGCTGTTACTTTTATCAGGCGAACAGGGCCGTTCGGGGCGTTGCATACAACATTGATAAGCGCTTCCAGTTTCGTCTTGATCTCTCTCGGACGGACTGAAATCTTATAAGTTGCAGTTACTCCCGGTTTTATCTCTTTCTTACCTCCAGAGATATCTACCAATTCATTATCACACGTGATACTGTGGATAATCAATGGTGATTTCCCGGTATTGGTAATGTCGACAGTTCCGGTCACTTTTCCTCCGATCAATGGGATGAAGCCGCCCCTTTCCGGTAGTTTACCGAAGTCGAGCAATGTTCCCGATAACTGTGCAACAGGAGCTTGGGCCTTTTCTGCAGCCGATAATTTTCCAAAGTTATCGATAATATTGGCAGCAACATGTATTTTGCCGGAAATTTCTTTTTGTCCGATGCTTTCAACCGTTAAAGGAATTTCTGTTGTAACCCGTCCTTTTCTTTTAGTTGCTTTGGCGTCCAACAATAAGGTTATTTCACCGACTTCATCCGGAGCCAGTTGAGTGGGACGTATCTCCACAGTCAGGAAATGGGGAACTTTTCCCTGTTGGATAGTCAGGGTTGTTTTACCTTCATTCTTTACACTGATCTTTTCGCCCAATGTCTCGTCCGGACGGATACTGCTGTACAGAACCGTTTTGGTCTGCAACTTCAGGTCACCGATCGAGTAGGGATAGATAAATGCGGGCTGAATCGGTTTAGGTGTAACGTTCCCTTTGATAGCCAGCGTGTAGCTGCCTTTTTTACCGTTGCTGAATATAGAAACAGTCTTGTAGAACGGGCCCGGACGTCCTTTGGGATTGTAGGTTACTTTCACGTTTCCTGTCTTTCCCGGGGCAATAGGTGCTTTTGTCCATTCCGGTTGCGTACAACCACAGGATGCAGTGATACGGGTGATGACCAATGGGCTGTCTCCCGTATTTTTAACGACAAAAGTATGACTGGCCAATCCGTCCGCTTCGGCAATCGTTCCGAAGTTGTAAGTCAGTTCGTCTGCACTTATCTGAGCTCCGTTCTGTGCGGCTATATTCGCTGTGAACAGGAATATGCAGCACAGAATAAAGCACAGTCTTTTTATATTCAGCATTCTTTGTTTTTAGTTTTGCTTGTTTGGTATTAAAGAACTTCTCCCCGAATGGTTAGGATAAAACTACCCGTTTTACCGTTGCTGTAAACTGAAATCGTTTTAGAGAACGGGCCGGGGCGTCCTTTCGGATCGTATGTAATCTTAATGTCTCCACTCTGACCGGGAGCGATCGGTTCTTTAGTCCATTCCGGTGTCGTGCATCCACAGGAAGCAATTACGCGAGTAATAACCAGCGGAGCATCACCTGTATTTTTGACTGCGAATGTTGCAGATACTTTTCCGTCGGCTTCTTTAATTTGTCCAAAGTCGTGAGAGGTTTGTTCTGCAGAAATAACTGCTTTTTTCTGAGCAGAAGCCATTCCTGTAGCAAGCAGGATTGCCATAAAAATAAAAATAATCTGTTTCATTTTACTTTTTATTTAGCTATTGTTTATGTTACAAAGATAGAGAATAAGAATTAAAAACTGACAGATATTGCCTCACTTTCTGTATGTGAAACAAACTCGGGAGCGTACAGGCATTGAATTGTACTGAATCCTCCGGCATAATCACCGGTGCGTGTTACGTAAACCGGATACTCGATTACGAAGGTTCCTGCCGGCAAACGGTTGAAGAAGAAGTTTTCTGATACATCCGTCGGCGACTGATAGTACATCACTCCATCCCTGAACTTCGTACCGGAGATCTGGTTGGCCGGCTCAAAACATCCTGCCCGCAGGTCTTTCAGGAATACATAATCCATTTCGCGGTCTGTGCGGATGGTCAGGCGTACAACCACTTTATCACCCACACGGAGCTTGCCTTCTGTTACCGGTTGGATTTGCAGGCCTGTTCCGCTGTTGTTCTCAATAAATAATTTCTTTTCCACATTGAGTACACCCTGTCGTTTATCCACTTTATTGATGTTCTCGAAATATTGTTCGTAAACAGCTCCCCAGGCAGGCGCATTTCCTTCCTTCCGGATGGAAACGGAATTGCTTTCGGAAGAAATTTCTTTTTCACCCAGTACAACCTTCAGATAACCTGTTACCGTTTCACCTTCGGCGGTGCTGTATGTCTTACCTCCCCAGTTGACGTTGCAGGTATTGTTTTCATTCAGCCAGTCGCTTCCGGTCAGCAGCAATGCATAGATTGCGTTTATTGTGGCGGGAACCGATTCCCAGTTCTGGGTACGCTTCTGGTTCAGCAGCCATTGTTTCAGGCGGTCGGTATCTTTGGTGTTCGGTGATAACGTATTGAACACTTTCATCAACAGGCAGTGCGTATCGATCGGAGAGATAAAGAAACTGTTTTCTCTCCGGTTGTTAGCCCAGTACATACCCTGTTCGTTGGAAACGGTTGCCGTTTTGCGTAACCATGCCAGGATATTGTTTGCCACTTCTTTCTTTCCGTTCCGTTGCATCAGCAGGGCAATTTCACCTTTACCGTAAAGGCCCTGTTTGCTCCATGTTTTCTCTGCTTGTGCCGTATAGAAACGGATCGCTTCGCGGGCGTCTCCCAGTTCCGGGATATCGCGGTAGGAACTGCGGACGAATAAGTATTCCAGTTGCAGGGAGTTAGGTACGCTTGTCTGCCAGTTCTTATCGGCTTTTTGCAGGCGTTCGTAATCCAGTTGCATCTGTTTATCCAGATATTTCAATGCTTTCATCTGCATTTCCTTTTCTTCCTGTCCGTATTGAACGGCACCCAGTTCGACCAGTTGCGACATACCTTTCAGGATATGCAGGGTGATTTCACGGCTCGGGTAGAAACCTTTGAACCAGCCCCAGGCACCCTCTTCGTTCTGTTGTTTCAGCAACTGTTGCAAAGCCAGTTCGCGTTGCTGGCCGGCACGGTTCATGTCGAACAGCAACGACAGGCGTTGTTTCTGTTCTGTTTCGTTGTCGGCAGCCAATACCCACGGCGTTTCCTGTAGCAGGATATTCTTCAGTTCCTGGTTCTTTTCCAGGTTCGAATATAAGGTGGATGCTGTTCCTCCCTGTGCCTTCCACTGGCTGATCACCTGCTGGATGCGCGGGTTGGCTGTGGCAATGTAATTAGCCAGCGTATTGCTGTAATAAGAAGCGAACCAGGAAATGATATTGTCGTTTTCCGGCTGTGTCAATGTCGGCAGCGCCTGTACGGCATACCAGATCGGGTTGGCGGTCAGTTCCAGTGTCATGCTGAACGGCTTACGGGTTCCGGTTGCCTTGTTTCCTGACAAGCGGATCTGTTGTTCGTTATCTCCCATCAGGTAGAACGGAGTACTTTCCGTGATCAGTATCTGATTGGAGAGAACCGGGATTAAATGTTGTTCGCCATCGCTGCCGGAGTCAGAGTCGGCTATGATACGGCAACCGATCAGATTGATCGTTTCCGGCACGCGGAATGTCCATGAAGCAGTCGTGATGCTGTCGGCCGACAATGTAAAGGCCTTCTGCGATTTGGTAAGGCAGATCACAGGTTGGTCTGTTGCCGGATCGAACAATTCGAGGCTAACGCGTCCGGAGATAGATTCTTTCGAGTTGTTTATCACCTGTGTACTGATGGATACTTCGTCGCCCTGGCGCATAAAGCGTGGGAGATTCGGCAACACCATCAACGGCTTGCTGCTGATCACCTCTTTGGTCAGCATACCATATTTCATATCGGCGGTATTAGCCAAAGCCTGGAATTTCCAGGTCGTATTGCTTTCGGGTAATGTGAATTGCAGCATAACGTCTCCTTCTGCATTTGTCAGCAGGGAAGGATAGAAGAAGGCCGTTTCGTTGAAGTTTTCACGAACCTGTACCGGTAATGTTTCCTGATAACTGTCTGCTACTCCTTCTTCTGTTTCTGCACTTTGTGAAACGACCATGTTCTCACTCAATACTCCTCCGGTAAGCGATGCCGCATCATCTGCTGCATATTCTGCAACTTCTGCCTGTGCCACCATCGGAGCGGCAGCAGATTTCATCATAATACCTCCACCACGAATCCTATAGTTTCTGAAGTCCATAATACCTTGCCAGTTTAAACGGTCGTACTGGTAATCAGGAATATTGGCTAGTTTCAGCTCTCCGGCATCATACATTGTCCGCTGATCCATGCTTGTGCCTGTATTAAAGGTTGGAGCATACAGATAAACAAAACGTTCCGGATTGAAGAACCAGTTGAACGGCAGTATCTTGTCCAGTGAAGCATCATACATGCTTGCCAGAATTTCGGCGGCTACGGGAACAGAGTCGGCATCCAGTATACGGAACTTCCATGTTTCCTGGCTACCCGGCAGCAGACGGTCGCGGAATGTTGTCGGCCGGATGGTCAGGCGACGATCCGGTTGCTGACGTTTGATCTGCGACTGTGTAGTATACAGCTTACCGTTCTTTACAAAGGTGAAGCTGGCAACAATACCTTCCCCGTAACTTTCCAGGAATGGGATACGGAAGAGGTGGTTCTCATTATTCAATACCATTTGTTTGCGTGAGATACATTTACCGTTCTGGTAAAGTTCGTATAACACATGTGCATCTTTATCCGATGTACCGAACACTATTCGGGCTTCTTCGCCAGGCTGGCAGTCTGTTTTTTCATTCAGTAACCACAGGTGAGTGAATACCGGCGGTCTTTTGTCACGCAGGCTGTATAGAATAAAGTCGTCTTGTGCAGTGGCAGGACGGCCTTTACTGTCTTTTGCTTCCAGCTTGATGCGATAACGGCCGGCCGGAAGTTTTTTGAATATCTCTTTGTCGATCGTCTGACCGGAAATGAAATTACCGGCTCCAACTTGTTGCTCTTCTTCATATTCTTCCTGTCCGTATCGGTTCTCTTTGCCGGTATCGCTCAGTTTATAGATCGTATAAGTACCGTTGACAGTCAGTTTTTCCCCGTTCAGGGTTTGTGCCGAAACGATTGCATTGACAGAATCTTTATCTATCTGCGACGGGATATTGGTGCTCAGGACGATACCTGTTTCACCAACAGAGAAAGTGTATGTAGCTTCCTGTGTCTCTCCGTTACTGTCGGTCAGGGTTGCTGTAACGACATAGCTCTGGTAGGGAAAGAAACTGTATCCATCTGTTGATTTCTCAGGACGGAAATTGATGGAGAATGTACCGTCACTGTTGATGGTTGTAGCTCCTTCTGCCACTTGCTCGTTCGTGTTTCCTCCAAAATAACCGCGCAACCAGAAAGGTCGCTTATTAATACGGTAAGTCACTTCACCGCTTTGCAGGGAAACGCCGGAGAAGGTTTGTGCCTTACCCTGGATCGTTACCTGGTCGCCGAAAGAGATATCACCTTTAATCGGAAGCAGTTCGACAAAGAACGTCGGACGTTTATATTCTTCCACACGAACGCTGGTACTTGTATATTCGGTGGAAAGCGTGAACATTCCGCTAAGTGTTTGCTGCGGCAGTGTAAACTCTCCGTTGAAGGAACCGAACTTATCTGTTTTCAGTGTTTTGGTAGCCACCTCTTTCCAGTTGGCATCCCGTAAAGTTATTTTATAGCTTTCTCCTTCAACGGCATAAGGTGTTTGCGTATCGTTGACGTAAGCAATACCTTTAAAATATAATGTTTGTCCCGGACGGTATAGACCCCGGTCGGTGAACAGTGAGAGTTGAGGACGTTTTTTTGTTTTATTCTGCATTTCCCGACTGTTCGGATAAAAAAGCGTCAGCATGGAATAGGCGTCTTCGCGGTGTGTGACCTGATAGGCCATCATATCACTTTGACGGGGAAGAACGGCTAATCCGTCGCGATCAGTTTTTACACTACCCTGTTTTTGCAGGTTACGGCGTTTGCCGGAATAGTAAGTTACGGAAGCATCGCTTACCGGTTTGCCACTCAGATAGTCCGTCACCAGTATTTCTGTGGAACCATCCGGCATATTGCGTGAAACAGCAGCCAGGCGGCTGACACTAAACAGATTGTTTGTCTTTAGCCCTTTGCCGGGTACGGTGACGATACATTCATAGAGCCCCATGTTCTCCATCGGGATAACAAGGGTTGTATCCAAGTCGGTGTATGTGTTCGGTTGTGATAAAGAGAAAGTGACCTTTTTAACGAGTGCGCCCAGCGCTTTACTCGTATCTGCTTCATTATAATATGTTGTCTGCTGAGGTGTTTTCAGGCTTTTGTATATACTGACTGTGATCTCGGGGACATTTTTGTAATTCACCTTAAGAGTCAACTCTTTTCCCGGATAGATATTATTTTCCGTATTGATCCGCAGTGACGGATTTTGCATTTGTGCCAGTCTGTTCTTTATCAGGCCGATCCGGTCGTAGTTCGGGAAACGAGCGATTGTTTCTTTACAAAGGTTGTATTCTATAGCCTTGATAGAATCCATTTTGGCAGGATCGTTATAGTTGTAGGCAAATCCAAATGAATTCAACCGGGCAGCTACGATCTCCACCGAATAATCTTTATCGGCATATACTTTCATCAGGCTGTCGAGGGCGGCCTGATATTCTTTTCTTTCTTTATCCTGTTGCAGGGAAGAATATTTGAATTGCAGATAATCGAGAGTGGTAAGGACTACCGCTTTCTTATCCGGCTGTGTATTCAACCAGGCAATCAGCTTTTCATATATCTCTGTCGAGGGAGCTATATCCAGTGCACGGAATGCCAGGAAATCGTATAGGCTGGGGCGCAGGGTAGGGGTGTCTTTCCCGGTTTCGAGGATTGCCTTGAAATCGGATACCGGCGTTTGCTGTAACAGCTCGGCCGGTTGCAGGGAAGCGGTTAGCTCTTCTTTGACCTTTTGGGTGAAAAGATTGGAAGTCCATTCCCGTATATCTTCGGGAACGTAACCGACCAGGTCTGTCCGCTGGTTGATCTTCCAACGGTTTTGGATGTAATAGTTGTTATACATTTCCGCTACCATCGAATGCAATACGGCTGCAGAAGCCGGGTCTTTACATTCGGCTGCATAGTTTTCCACTTCTTTGATAAGCGCAGGGAAGTCATCATCGTTCACTTCTAACTGGTCTTTCATCTTACCGATCAATGCTTTGATCAGTTGGGATGTATTCTTGCCTTGAATGGCTCTTTCAATCATTTTACTTTCATTTGTCGATTGTGCCGCTCTTGTGTACATGAACGCTGCCGAAATGCAACATACGATCAGCGCGGAAATCAAAATTGCTCTTATCTTCATATCTATACGGATTTACTTGTTAAACAACATCGTTTGCTATATAGATACAAAGAAAGAGTAAAAAGTTGTAAAGTAGTTGTTAATAAGGTGTAATAGTGGAAGGGGCGTTCCCTTATGATAAAGAGTTGCTTAAAGTTTCAATCGATAATGGAGTAGAAAAGAAATAATCTCTATCTTTGTAGATATAGAACCAAAATAGAATGGATGTAATGAATACAGATGCGTTAAAAGTAAGTATTTTCCGGGAAGTAATGAATCTAAGTGAGGATAAGCTTCGGAAAGTACATGATTACATTGAAGCTTTAACTTCTCAGAAAGAAGTAGAGGTGAAAGAATATGTAATGCCTGATGATTTGATACAATCTGTAGCCGAGTACACAATGAAGGTGGCAGAAAGTGAAGGCCCATTGTATTCCACAACTGAAGTGACGGATTATATAGATAAGAAGATGGGATGGAAATAATCTGGACTGACTTTGCAAAAGAGAGTGTGCTTAATTTACTCCTTTTTATCAGGAAATGTTGGGGAGATACGATTGCTGCAACTGCCTGGGGGAATATTCAGAAAGATATAGCTTTGCTAGAGAGTTTTCCTGAAATCGGTCAGGTATATTTGGCCAATAAACCGTTAGATATAGTTATACGTGAGTTAGTGGTAAACAAAAAGAATAAGATTTACTATTATATCCGAAATGATAAAGTTTATATTGTTATGGCTTGGGACACAAGGACAAATCCTAAAACGTTAAAACGACTTCTCCTGCATTTCTTTCAGATTAATAACTATTGAAAAAAGTGTGCCGAAAGCCGTTCAGCTTTCATAGGGGCTTCATTTAGCTTTCAAGGTCTTCACTTAATGTTTCAGTTCTTGACAGAGGTGAGTCTTTGATAATAGCGACCGGTTGTATCTGGCTCCCCTCTTGAGAGGGGGAAGGGGGTGTGTTATAATCCCGCCTATAAACGGGCCTTAATTAATAACACATTCATATATTTAAGCCATACATATGTTTTTTGCCGGTTTTATTTACTGGCATTTACACACCCCCTACCCCCTCTCAAGAGGGGAGCTGGTTACCATCAGTCACTAATCAGATAGCTCAATATTTCCTATATATGAGTCTAATGATAGTAGTGTCACAGGCGGAGTTGGTATACATCCTGTCCACAAACACTTCAACAAAAGTTTTTCAAAATAAATCCTTCAATCCTTCAGTGTAAAGATATATGTTTGATTATCTAATGTTTACGGCTGAATGATTTTCTACTACATGAAGGAATCTGTTTGCATTTTCAGATAAATGCTTCATACTCCAGTCTGAAATTAATACTTGTTTTAGTCCACTCTTTCAGGCAAAGAATAAGAGTAGGATTAATAAGTAAGAATGAGGTACATAACGACCTGTTAACATGAAAGATATAACCTATTTATTATTTGTCAACTGTCGAACGCTTGTTTCACAGTTGTCGAATAAGCGTTTGACATATGTCAAATAAGCGTTCGACAATTGACAAACAGAAAAGAAGAAAGGACTATTGAACTAAAAGGCCTGCACTCATGTGTTAGAATTGAGTATGCAAAAAGTCAAAATTCAAGATAAATCCTTCATATAAACTATTATCCTTCAGCTGTAGAATAATGATTATAAGAAAGATAACAGCAATGCTGAAGGATTGAAGGATTTATTTTGAAAAACTTTTGTTGTAGGGATTGTTCAATTGGAAAGATATTCTTTTTTTTCTTGATAATATAGATGGATCATGTGTCGTAACGAAGGTACAGGCCAGGATGGATATGAAAGCACTATGAAAGCACTATGAAGGCCCTATGAAAGCGGAATGAAGGCAAAAGAAAATGGGTTCATATAGTAAGATGCATACAACCAGAAGGTTATGCCACTATATGAACCCATGAACCCAAATACGGGATAAACTTATTTTTTACGAATGTAAGTCAGGAACGTATATGGATAAGCATGTTTTGCGTCGGCAGGAAACTCCTGGCGTTCTACTTCTTCCCATAACTCCCAGTTTACAACCGGAAAGAAGGTATCTGCATCCTTAAACTCTCCGTGTACACGTGTGATATACATTTTGTCTGCGATACGTAATGCCTGGCGGTAAACCAATGCACCGCCCAAAATGAATATTTCATCTTCTTTTTCGCAAATATCTAAGGCTGATCCCATTGACTCGCAAGCGAAACAGTTTATAAAACCTGCTTCCGGCAAAGTTGTCAGGACTACATTCTTACGGTTGGGAAGCGGGCCCTTTGGCAGCGACTCGAACGTTTTACGTCCCATGATCACGGCATGGCCGGTTGTCAAATCTTTAAAACGTCTCATATCTGCAGGCAGACGCCATAACAACTTATTGTCTTTACCAATCGCGTTGTTCTCTGCAATAGCGGCAATGATTGAAATTGTACTCATAAACTTATCAATTTATATAGTAATATTATACTCAGTCTTTAATCTTCAACATCTCAAACGGCCACTTCTCCCTTGATGTGCGGATGAGGGTCGTAGCCGGTCAGGTTGAAGTCTTCGAATTGAAAGTCGAAGATGCTTTTTACATCCGGATTGATCTCCATCCGGGGAAGAGGACGCGGTTCGCGGGTAAGCTGCAATTTTACCTGATCGAAATGATTAGTGTATATATGGGCATCCCCCAGCGTATGAACAAAATCTCCGGCTTTAAGTCCTGTAACCTGTGCCATCATTTGTAAAAGCAACGCATAAGAAGCAATATTGAAAGGAACACCGAGAAATATATCGGCACTACGCTGATACATTTGCAGGCTCAGGCGTCCGTTCGCCACATAGAATTGGAAGAAGGCGTGACAGGGCGGAAGATTCATATTTCCGAGGTCGCCCACATTCCAGGCACTGACAATGATCCTTCGTGAATCAGGATTATGTTTGATCGTTTCAACGGCTTCGCTGATCTGGTCGACGGAGCCGCCTTTGTAGTCGGGCCACGAACGCCACTGGAATCCGTAGATATGTCCCAGGTTTCCGTCTGCATCCGCCCATTCGTTCCAGATACGTACGCCGTGATCCTGCAGATACTTCGCATTCGTATCCCCTTGCAGGAACCAGAGCAATTCGTATATGATTGACTTCAGGTGTAGCTTTTTTGTCGTAAGGAGAGGAAACCCCTCTTCCAGATTGAATCGCATTTGATGACCAAAAATACTTTGGGTACCTGTTCCTGTGCGGTCTTCCTTCCTAACTCCCTCAGCTAATACGCGATTTAGCAAATCTAAATACTGTTTCATTTTTATCCTTCTAGTAGAATACAAAAGTACGAAAGGGATTTGTATTAAACAACAGCAATCTTCCAAAACGGCTTTTTCCGGCTTTCACATTGTCAGGAAAGATGGTTTATAAGGGTGCGGAGGGGGGTGTTAAAAAACGTATCTAAATATACATGTCTATTTACTTCGGCATGTAATTTTGATTGGGGCAATAGGAAAATAAGGGACAGATGATTTGAAAATGAATAGATGGCAGTCTTATGATTATATAATTCTAAGAAAGTTTAGAACAAGCGGATTGGCTAATTGGCTAAATTTGGATTTCTATTTATTAATATTAATGTACAGGTACGTTATTATAAAGACCTTTCGCCCGCTAGCAGTACCTATTTTCTACCCCACTTAACTGGTAATCCGAATGATTATGTATGCTTTGAAAATTAACAGGAGAGGTGCATTATGGACTGACTAAAAAAAACGTTCCTTTTTTCCATGCAGCAAAAATAAGCATTCCTTTCGAACCTACAATCCTTTTCAGAACTTTTTTCACTTTTCTATCTGCTTTCTTATCAGTACGATACGGAAATGAGGACAAAATCCCCGCTTCTTGTTACAAAAGTGAACAAATCTTAAACGCATGACTAGAAAAAAGGAACCTTTAAACTCGCCATTTGGGTTGACTGAGGATTAAAATAATGCCTGTTTACAGGCTTTTACCGGTTCCGTTAATTGACTTTTTCCTGTGGCTTACACAGTTAGATCGCTGAAATGAGCTAAATGATGAGATGATAATCAATTTGAGTATAGATCATAATT
>OGFC01001141.1_pt1 | contig 17221 bp, 8 predicted proteins | sample 1570841 | NCBI WGS metagenome assembly OGFC01 (sample SAMEA2582137, study PRJEB24529) | metagenome | biome: Human gut stool | place: China | collected 2011 | reverse complement strand
TTGTTTACAAAGTTATTTAAACGGTTCAAATATACTAAATAAACTCTATAAATAGAATTATCACAGAGTAATTTAATATATTTATGAATATCTAAATTTATTTATACTCTAATTTATAAGTCTCAATCGAATGATGTCCAATTTTAACATGCAAGATATCTCCCTCGTTCTCAATGATTTTCAGAGGTTCTTCAATGATATTGGTTTGATAGCTTTTTTTAATAGGCATGAAAGACCATAAAGAAATATCACTATTTATCCCCTCTATATCAAATAAACGAACAACCACATTGTTATCATCCTCACATTTCTTAATTGTACTGACCATTACATTTTTCTTATCAACACTAAAAAAAGATTGTACAGGTGACAATATCTTATTATTTCCACTTTTCGTTCCCACTACAGTTAATAGAGGTTGAGCAGACTGTGTACCTAACTGATGAGTATTTCTCCAGTCTCCATCAGATGAATGCAAAGAGAAGTGATACGAATGATTTCCTTGCTGAAGATACCAGTTCCCTTTCCAGTGACAACTTTTACGGGATGCCAGCAAAACTGGTTGTAAAATCGGATAATCTACGGGATTTAACGTAACATCCTTATATCCAAATACACCAATATCGGATGAAATCATGATATTTGACAAATCATCAGAAGAAGCAAACCAATTTTGACATTCACGAAGCGGAGTTTCATTTAGCGGAGTAGTATAATGTAATCCACCTGCATGGCCTGCAGAGATAGGTAAATCATTCTTTCCAATTTCTACAACTCCCATCGGGACTTCATAACTGATTAATGACGATGATTGATTTAATGGCATAGTCATCCGGAACTCCTGATAGGCTTCTCCTGTAAATCCTTCCAAATCAACCTCTATATCAATTTTAGGAAAATCATGGTATACGATGACGCGTTGAACGACAGTTGCATGTTTAAATTTCGACCGACATTCTCTAACCTCTCTGATCTTTCCGCTTTCGATAATATTCCAGGAAGGAGAATAATCTGAACTCTTTTCAAATCCCCCCATGGTGATAGGTTGAATTTCTGCAAATTCACCAGCTCCATTACCTACTGATCGGGTACAAAAGACTTCTCCACCCAGAAATTTATCCATACGCAGCAATTCCCGATTCAATCGTTTGTCAAAAATACTTTTTATACCTCCCGCTGCAAATGAAATACGATAATAAGGATTATCGATATCTACTTTATCAGACGCTATTACAGCATCTTCAAAGTTCTCATCTTTTACGTGTTTCAAATAATAAGACCTATAGCCTATGGATGGTATAGAATCTGCCTGAAATGCAATCTGTATATCGCCATCCTTTGTCTGACCTTTTATTGGTAGATATTGAAATGGAACATGCCGACCTTTATCATCTGTTAAGACAAAGTGCCCCCGATCTAAACCATAAATGTTCACTTTAGTAATCACAATATCATTGCGAAGCCAACTTTCCGGGTTAAATACAACGATTGGTAGACCTTCTTGTTTATGTTCGATCATACCACCAATCTCACCCAATACATCTTCCAGCATTTCATTTGCAGCTTCTTGAGACTGACGGAACTTTTCTTTAAAAACCTCATCGGTAATATAACCTCCGTTTCCCCCCCAGCCATGATCCGGATAAATAGCACATTTCCACGCCTCAGTCAGTTTGTCCTGCGGATATGAGGCAAAAGAACCTGTCAACAAACCTCTAACTGCTCCAAATTTCTCAACATTGATCAAATTCCTCTGTGCATCTCTCATCATTGAAACAGCCTCATGATGTGTTGGATTATGTATATATAGCCACAAATTGGGCCATTCACCTTCCAAAAGGGTAGGTTTTGACTTCTTACTAACTAATTTATCCATAGCCGTTGAAATTGTTGTATATCCAAATTCAGGCATATCTTTCTCAGCAGATAGCTCTCTAAATATTTGCTGATAGTCATAAGGTTCTTCATTATCATCAGTATGCAGGAAAAACAGTTCAGATGGCATTTTATTTTCCTTATAATACGGATCCCAGAAATGAACGATAGACCGTATATAATCTTTCTTCTCTTCTTTTTCTTTTTTTCCGGCCAACGTTCTTGCATAATCACAATAAATACCGTTTGATTTGCAAAGAATACTGCTGCCATCCGGAGAGAACCACTGATAAATTCCGGGTTCAAAACGGGAGATTATACCATATTTGATACCTGCCTTTGCATGAATCTGTGAGGTTTGTAAAGAACGTCCGGGTACATCCGGATTAAAAGCCGTAACAAATTCACATCCGGGGAATTGTTTCTGTAACCAACGTTTTCCTAAATAAGTTTCACGGATCAATGACTCTCCAGACAACAGACCTTCATACGGTTGATTAAACGTAGCTCCCCAATCCAAACGTTTTTTGGCAGTCAGCTGCATCAGTTCATCCTTACGTTCAGGATATTTTTTTAAGAATTCCTCTAAAGTCAAAGCATATTCCATTGTAAAACAATAGGAACTATCTTTTTCCAGCATGCGCAAACTAGGCATTAAAAGCTTCTCTATACGAAATTCCGTACATTTATCCGGAACATCCATCCAGGCAATATCCTGATGACTGGACAAGGCAAAGTTTACATGTCCTTTTTTCAAATAATTACTCTGTGCAGTCGCACATAAGGAGACTACACAGAATGCGATTAACAATGAATATTTCATATTCGTATTTATTTAAAATTGTCAGCAACACAATAAGATCCATACTTCTCGACTAATTCACCCACTCTCTTCACTCTATATTCCAAACAATCAGGTGGAACTTGATCTGCCACTCCCAGAGCGAATCTAGGAATAGAACACATTATTTTAAGTACTGCTATTACATGACGATCAAATTCCTCATCAGAGATATGAGGCGTAAAATAAACACCGGGAATACCTCCCCAAAAAACACTTTTTGAGTCTTCTAGCAAAGGTATCATTTCTTCAATAGACATATCCCCTACCGGATAAGGAGTAAGAGCCTCCAAGACAGAGAAGCCGACTAAAGACTCCTGTTTCAGCAGTCCTTGTAACGTTCCGTCTATATGGATAAAAGAATATTTACCAGCTTCCCTGATCCTGGTCGTCCATTCGGTCTGATAATCTTTCATGTACATTTCGAAGAAGGTGCCTCCTACCATCTCCGAAGAGAGATTTTCCGGAATCATCAACAACTCCGCAGGGCTGTCTACCGATATTTGTGCAGCCTGATCAAAAGCACGTTTCATGCTTTTCAACAAATCTTCAAACTGATCAGGAACTGAATAGGCCAACATAGTTACCGTAACGATCCCTGCCTCCAATGCAACCAAATGCATGAAAGGACTTTTCGGCAGATAACATAAAAGGGCTCCCTGATCTCCCACCTGTTGCTTCCTTTTATTCGCATACTCATAATCTGGTTCATAACTCAGATGATCGTACATATAAATCATAGCAGGTATATCCTCCTCTGACTTCAGCAGATATTCCACCGGTGCCTCCGAAAAGGTTTCATCGCAATATTCCCAGCACTCCCGTAATTCGCCATGCGGTGTCACCACCTTACGATACTTGCAATTGCCTTCCGTCCATGAAGAGACCTCACAGTCATGATAGATCTCTTTAAACGGAAAATGTCCCTGAAGATAATATCCGACTCCTAATGAATGATGCCAATCCAGATAGGCATCAGAAGTTACAAAATCGTTTGGTTTAAGACCTCTTTTTATTAATGAATTAGCCCAATAATCCAAATCTCCGAACCAGGGCACTTTGTCCGGTTGCTTACCTTGTAATAAAGAAAACATTCTTTCTCTTGGTGTCATAATTTCACATTTTATTATTTGCTAACTTACTGTACACGATCAGTTATTTTCTGTCCATACTTGCTGACAGCAAATAACTTTCCATTTTTCCAAACTTCATACTGATCTTTCTTCAGTACTACATCGTAAGAATTCCCCCGAAAACAAAAATCTGTCAGTTTAGATTTCCCCAAATCTATATGGTTGAATGGTGTAAACTGGATAGAGCCGTCTTTCTGTGGACGTACCCCGAACAGGCCGGAAAAGATTGCTTCCAAACCAGCTCCCACCGATATTTGCAAAGACATAGAAGAATGATCTTGCGACATCTTATCGGATAACGGATTATGGGTAAAATACGGAAAATGATCCGTGTATTTTGAATATCGTTTTAGAATTTCCCAGGCTTGCATGCCGTATCCGCGTTCAAATAAATTTTTAGCAATACGAAGTGTCATACCGTTATATTGGCCGCCTCCACCCCAGTCGGTATCAATTTGATCCCAATGCAAGTCATCTGCTTTTGATACAGCAAACATTCCATATGGCGACATGAATTCACCGTCAATCAAGTGTTGTACCAAACGATGAGCTTGATAGTAGGAAAGATCATTTTTATCCAATAAATCCAATAAATGATATCCCCAAGTAATCCCCTTTTTTCCATCGGGATATAAGTTATCAAACCATCCTGCCTCATCGTTCCAAAGCTTTTCATTCATCGATGAGACCAGTTGAATATGCCAAGCTTTAAATTTAGAGGCTTCTTTATCTCCTCTACGTTCTGCTTCTTCTGCCATCCAACGATATAAATCAGCAGTCAATCCGTTAATAACCGGAACCACATGATTATATCCATCTGTACGGATTTCGATCAATAACTCCGTGTTATAACCGACATCAATCAGCCCATCGGGTCGGGAAAATGTTCTTAATTTGTAAGTCCAACGTTTCATCCATTCATAGACAGTCGCATCTTCCACTTTTTCGTCCATGATACTCCAGTCCCCCGTATAGGTGATATACGCATCAATCATTGTTTGAATAGCAAAAGGATCCTGAATGTATAGGACATAAAAAGGCGTCTCCCCATTAAAATAAATATAAGATCTTTCTGTTTTTCCCAGTCCGAGTACAAGTTTGATACTCTCCTTAACACCCTCAGGACTTAACATCGCCAATGCTTCCTCTGCAAAACATTGATCCCATATCATAGAAATAGGCCAAGTCCCTGATGCCCAAAATGGATTTACCACAAAGTCATCACGCTCGTATTTACATTCATTGACCGTAATCAGACATCGTTTATAAAGTTCCACCAAATAATTGTTTTCCGACTGGATTTTCGGGAGGAGCTCCGAAGACAAAGCCAATCGCTCGCAAGTACGGTTGTACGCTTTTTGGATTCGTTGTAAAATATCCGTTTGGAAGAAAGAAACCTCCTGGCCTTTGGGGACTATCTGAATCGCGAAAGCGCACTCTTTCTCTTCCCCCGGTTTCAAATGCAAATCAAAACCTTCTTCCGATACAGAAGGAAGATCAGATGAGACAACCACTTTGTAATCGCCATATTCAGCAACTAAACCGGATATGTTTTCTCCGTATTTTTTATATACTTGACGAGGTTGAATGGTAACGTTCAGATCTGCCAAATCATTATTCATGATTTTCAGTTTCAAGAGAACCTCATCCTTTTCACCGGATACCGAAGTCCAACTTTCTGTCCGGAACGAAATCCACTGATTTTTAATCTGCTTATGGAAAGTAGCTTCACGATAATATTGATTAGGTTGCCATATTTCATCTTGAGTAACGAACAACATGGGAGCTCCTGGTCGGAAATTACATCCCAAAGGATCCGGGCCAGTACGAAACAGTTCCGGCGTATTATCCTGGATAACCGTGCCGGTTTGTTTGTCTTTAAAATTCATCCAGAAGTCATATCCATGCCATTCGATAGGGAAAAAATACAATGAAGTTATTCCGGTTACGCTATATTGACGTGGACTGGCAAAGCCTCGCCCATTAAATAATATCATTTGATCGTCATCCAAATAGATTTGATTACGATGCATCTGCAAATCCTCTGGAGTAAGGATTTTAGGAACATCTACTGCAAATCCATTTTGGATAATGAATAAACAGATCAGACAATAAATTATTCGTTTCATATTATTGATCTTATGTTGTTCATATTATTTTATCTCGTTCAGATGCTTATAAGAATGTTTGTCTACACGAGTAGATGGATTAACAAAAATGATAGGTTCCATCAAATAGCCTCGAACAGCATCCGAAAGTTCTTGAGGAGTCTGTTCCTGGCCATTGTTCCATTGGATATCGAACTTAAATTCCATCTCGCCGATACAATCGTCCAACACATTCACTTCCCACATATTATTATAAACCATCGCGCACAATTCATTCGGTTTATCCGGTAAAGTACGGCTTTTCACTCCGAACTGATTCCCCCCAAAACAAACCATAGCTACATCCCGGCTCGACCATAACCAGGAGCCTTTTCCTGTACCCACCGGATACTTGATCCAATCATCGACCGCAAAGAAGTCCGTACAAGTTCCGGGAATCTGATCCGTATATGGAGCAAACTGCATTCCTCCAATACTGGTAAGAGGAGCACCACAACTTTCTGCAAATGGGAAGCGGATATACATAATCTCCGGATCTGCATTCGAAAGACGGTCTATCTTTACATCCACACCAACACGAGGTTCTTCTTTGTAAACCTCCAGGATGCGAATGCCACTTTTTAACGAATTATGTTCAAATGCTTGTTTATAGATGAAAGAATGGGGTGTTTCCACACATTCTACCCCCTTAAACGAAGCATGTCGTTCAATGGAATGCATAGCGATCTGTTGCCTACGAGCCAACGAGTCCGGATTGCGCCAATCACGTGCCAGGCTTCTGCCTACCAATGAATTGAATGAATAAAACTCTCCAATACCATCGCCCTGTAACGGTTCCGGGCTGTTTGCCCATTTGATATAGACAGGCCATCCGTTCTTATCAGTATGTATTTCCGGTTTCCGATTAGCTTCTTTCTGTTGGCTGACACTATCAAGGGTTAACACATAACGATATACCCGGTCAGGCTGAAGGTCTTTCACCCATATCATCGCTTTTCCATCATAAAATACCAGATTCTGTTTTTCACCTGTCTCCGGATTTAGAACAGACTTGTAGGCTGTCCGAACAAAAGACAGCGGATCAAGTCTTGCCCAACCGGTATAAGGCTTTTTACCTGAGTTGGCCAGATATACTCCTTCTTTTTCATTGCTCAGTTTCGCACGGACCCGCTGTGCCAACAGCCATTTAGCCCTTTCGAAAGGACGGAAGGCATAACCGTATGTCACATTAAAATGTCCTTGCGACCATAAGCTATACGTATCCCAGGTAGAATCCCAGGTTCCCAACGTATGTTCATAGAAAAGACAAATATCTTTCAAAACAGCATCTTCGTGACGACCCATCGCCGAAGAACAAGCTCCCCATACCGGAGATTTGGCCATCTTCAAATACATATCCGCCTGACGGGAAGCCGAAAGAGCACGAGGCTCAGCTGCCAATCCGAACGACCACCAGTCGGGCCATTCTCCTTCATAAGTATCCACCTTGTCACCGATTCGAGCCTCCATCTTTTTCATGGACTTGGCAGCAGTTGTCAGGTTCAAACGGGGTGTAAATTCCATCTCATTCCATTTAGCCACAAATTCAGCCAATGCCGGGAATGGTGCGTCGTTATCGCACCGATATTCGTTGGTAAAAGACAAAGCGATAAAATCATATGGATACCCTTCTTTCAGCATCTGATTGATTCGTTCGAGACACACCTTATGTGCCGCACGCATGGAAACTTCATCCATTTTCAGCATATCACCCGGACGTGGAGTACGGAATTGCGTATTGCTGGCAGGACGCTGGGCATAACGCCATCCGGTTTCACTAAAAAAGCTATAGCCCTCCCAATAAGGCATCCCTAACCAAACAAAAGCCTTCCGACCGTCTGGCATTTTCCACCAGAAAGCATGAGGAGGATTATGGAAAATACCTCCCCAATGCAAATTCAAGCCTGACCAGAAATAACGGACGCCTTTATCCATCAGTCCGGAAACTAACGCTCTCGGGAAACCGTTTACGTCGTTCTGCATAGCGACTTCCGGACGAAAAGTTTTCCATAAATCTTCAGGTACCCAGTTCAATAATTTCTCCACTTGTGTACCATTATGAAGTGGATTTACATTGAACGGGGCAGCTGTTATTTCAAACTGTCCACTTTTTATCGCTTTCAACAAATCTTTTCGCCGAGAAGGTGAAGCGTTCTGCCACCATTCATAGACACTGGCCAATGCCTCTGCCGTCCAACAAAATGTCGGTTTTGATTTATCGCTGATACTTTCCAACACGGCATCGATACCGATGTCAATATATCTTTCATGGAGTTCGTGCGCAATTTCCGGATTATCCGTATATCCGTAATCTGTATGTGACAAATGTACTAAATCAATATATTCAATCTGTTTGGTCGCGTTTATCGACTCTTGAGCATACAAAGTACAACAGGTCATACAAGCTACAACTAATAACTTGATTTTGTTCATTGTAATGATTATTAGAGAAAAGAGTTGTGACAAAGTTCACAACTCTTTTATTTTAGAAACTATTTCCTTAATTCCGGATTAATTTGAACTTCTCTCAATGGAACCGGGAAATAAGTATGTTCTGCCGTTTTGAATACAGCCCCTGAAGGTTCTACGAATCCTTCCAGATTTACCCAACTCTTCGCTTTTGTATTATACGCTTTCTGTGTACGAATCATATCAAAGAAAGTGACATTTTCGAAACAGAGTTCATGTACGCGTTCTGTCATGACAGCATCGATAAAAGCCTCTTTATTACTTGTAACAGCAGCAGATAAAGGTTCCAGTCCTGCACGGGAGCGAATCTGGTTGACTGCATCAATTGCTTTATCTGTAATCGCACCAGAACGTGCCGTAGCTTCTGCATAAGTCAATAACATTTCTGCATAACGAATTAGAGGGATACTTTTACCGCAATAACCACCTTGTCCTACCAATGTCGGTTCGAAAAATTTATAGACAGCCGGTTCAAAATTAAGTGTACCACTATTGTCCCAACTATTATAAGAGGTAAAAAAGAAACCTTTTTCTTCTGCACGCAAATCACCCTTTTCGAACGAATCAATAAAATCCTGAGTTGGCATCATCGAACCGAATCCGACAAAACCAGTTAGTTTCACAGCTGTAGCCGGAACAAAGAATTGAGAATAATGCTGTCTCGGAGCAGGAGATTCTCCATAATTAGCCATAAAAATATATTCACCTGTATTGTCAAACTCCTTTCTTCTGAACTTTTCGAACCAATTCATATTTGTATCCGATTGAAACAATGACAGATGTGGTGAATTTACGACTAATTCCGCTTTCTGAGCTGCCAACTGATACTTATCAGTTTGATTCAACGGACTACCTGCCATAGTCATATAGACCTGTGCATATAAAGCATTAACTGCTTCCATAGAAACCCTACCAGAAGAGGGTAAATTAGAGATCGGAGCTAATGAAGCTGACTCTAAGTCAGGTAAGATAGCCTGCTCATATAGCTCTTTCACAGGAGAAGGAGATAACATTCCATCAGCCGGTGTACTCGTCGGAGTCAATTTCAAAGGTACGTCACCAAAAATACGTACCAAATTAAAATAATAGTAAGCCCGCAAGAAATGAGCTTCTCCCAGCATTTGATCGATAGCATCACTTTTCGGAAGCTGAGGAACTGCATTCAGGAACATATTACACGCCTCTATTCCGTAATAACAAGACTGCCACCAATAATCTACATAATTCCGATCCCAATAATTCAACTTCTCCAAATCTGGATTAATCAATGATTGCTGTCCAGCCGTATAATAGCAATAACCTGTCGGATATTCCAGCATAAAAGCAGGTGCCTCACCATATCCAGCATAAGAAAAACGAGAACCTAGCCAGGCATATAAACCATTAGCAGCCACCTGAGCCTCTTCTTCATTCTGATAATATTGATCTAATGTTTGAGTAGACTTAGGAGGTGTATCCAAAAAATCATTACAAGAGCCCAATAACCCTGCACACAAAACTAAAAACGAAGATATAACTATATTTTTCATGATTATTCAATTTTTAAAAAGTAACATTCAAACCGAAATTAAAATTCATTGTCTTAGGATAAGAAAAGAATTCAACCCCTTGTCCCGACATATTCGCCGTTTCCGGATCATAACCGGAATAGCCGGAAATCAATAAAAAGTTTTCCAGGTTCGCATATACCCGAAGATTTCTAGCCCCCAATTTATTGGCGAAAGAAGTAGGTACTGTATAACCGACCATTAAATTCTTAAAACGAATGTAAGAAGCATCTTCAATCAGGTCGTCGTCAATTTGCAATTCCTGAGCATTTCCACCGATCGTAGTACGCGGACGTTCTATTGCCGTATTCTGATTTTCCGGTGTCCAATAATTCAAGATACTAGCATAGCTGTTCGCATACCAACTACGCTGTTCACATACCATACGAGCCAAATTAATTGCCTTATTTCCACATTTACCTTGAATATCTAAGGTCAAATCAAAGTTCTTATACGAGAACGTATTACTAAGGCTCATCTCAAAATCAGGATACAGGTTTCCTAAAGTAAAACCGTCATTTTCATAATCTATTTTTCCGTCATTGTTACGGTCAATATATTTCTTATCGCCAGGTTTCTTCCCATAACGAGCAGCTTCTTCCACCTCGTTTGTTCCCCATGTACCAGAGCCGGCACGCTTTAATCCATAAACAGTACGCAATGCTTCTCCTTCACGAATCAAATTATAATTTATACCGATGAAACCACCATCCCAAATGTCGGAACCATCATCCGTCAATTTGACTACTTTATTCCGGTTCATACTGAACAATAAAGTTGAATACCAGTTAAAATCTTTCCCTTTAATATTATGGGTATTTAGTGTAAATTCAAAACCTCGATTCCTGACCTGTCCGATATTATCCATAACGGAGCCATAGCCAGTTATATAAGAAACAGGTTTTTCAAGCAATAAATTCGTCGTATTTCTCCAATACCAGTCAAATTCAGCTATAATACGGTTATCAAGGAAACCTACATCTACCCCAAAATCATACTGTGTCGTGGTTTCCCATTTCAAATCACTATTAGGCATGCCTGACTGTATCATGCCTTTGCTAATCCCCTTATCTCCAAAAACGACATTAGTATTAGCTATCCTTGCCAATGTTGTATAGGAAGCAATGCCTGCATTACCAGTCTGTCCTACACTTGTACGCAATTTCAAATTAGATATCACATCTACATTTTTCAAGAAATCTTCATTCTTTACAACCCATGCCAATGCCATAGAGGGGAAAAATGCATAACGGTTGTTTTTACCAAAAACAGACGATCCGTCATAACGCCCAGTAGCAGTTAACAGATATTTACTATCAAACGAATAATTCCCCCTCACATAATAAGAGTTCATCCTCCATTCAGTAAAACTAGAGCTCGGTATACCTGCTTTTTCAGCCACTCCCAAATTATTCCATTTATAGAAATCAGAAACAAAACCAGTACCAGAACCACCCAAATATTCAGAATAGGCACCATTCCAAGAAGCACCTCCCATCAAATTCAGTTTGTGCTTACTCCATTGCTTATCCCATGTTAGGAAGTTTTCAGACTGCCAATAAACATAATGTGTCATCCCAATGCTGGCATTTGCCCCGGAAGCGGAGAACTCAATCAAATCTTTCCCTGAATAAAAACGATCTCTTGCCATTTTAACTTCAGCAGCAACTGTCGATTTAAGGGTCAAGCCATCAATGATTTTGATAGAAAGATCTGCATTTCCTAATAAATGTGAGTTGGTATGGCGACGGTCTATCTCTTTAGCGACCTGTACAGGACCATCCGAACTTGCCCAAAACGGATTAAGATTATCATAATCCAATACACGTTTATCATCTGCATTTAAAACATATCCTCCATTTTCTTTTTTTGCCGCAGGGAATAAGAAATCTCCGAAACTTCCATAGCTGCCATCCGCATAATAGTCAGGTACAACCGGGAACATCTCGATCATAGACCGATTCGGAGTTATGCCACCTACTGAATAGTCGTCTATCTGATTTTCTTCTGAATAATTATAATTCAACGAAGTCGATAATGAAACATGATCATTAATCTTTGTATCGTTCGTCAATTTTGCGTTGAAACGAGTGTAAAAATTTTCCAACATAATACCCTGTTCATTCTGATACCCTAAAGAAACAGTCGTACGAGATTTCTCGGAACCTGTATTTAATGTCAGATGATGACGATGCGAAAAGGCAGTACGCGTAGCAGCATCCTGCCAATCTGTATCATAAAGCGGATTCCCATTCGTATCAAACAAATCAGGATTCACCTTATGCCAATCAACCGGCTCAAAACCATCATTCTCAAAAGACTTATTCAGCAAGGACATAAATTCTGAAGAGTTCAACAAATCCAGCTTATTCGCCATATGGGCAACTCCCAGATTCATATTATAAGACACAGTCGTACCACTACTGAACTTACCACGCTTCGTCGTCACAAGGATTACCCCGGCGGCCCCACGGGCTCCATAGATAGCAGTGGAAGAAGCATCTTTTAAAACGTTCATTGATTCGATATCATTCGGGTTTATCAAAGAAATATCCGCCCCCACAATTCCATCAATAACATATAATGGGTCTATTGATGCCTTAATAGACCCTATACCTCTGACAACCACAGACAAAGATCCACCCGGACGACTGGAATTGTTATTAACAACCACACCAGCAATCTTTCCACTCAAGGCATCTACCGGATTCACCACCTGTCGTTCTGATATTTTTTCAGAAGATAGATTTCCTACTGAACCGGTTAAATCAGATTTTCTAGCAACACCATATCCAATAACAACAACCTCATCCAAGACTTCCGCATCTTCCTTTAAAGTGACTTTCAGATTATCGTTTGCCTTAACTTCAACCGTTTTGTAACCTATATACGAAATAACCAATGTTTAATTTGGAGATGCCTCCAAATTAAATTTTCCATCCATATCGGTTATGGTCCCTAAAGTTGTTCCTTTCACACCGATATTGACACCGATCAGAGGTTGCCCACTTTCGTCCAAAACAGCACCTCTGATCTGTTTCTTGTTCTGTTGAATAATCATGCTACTATTTTCAGCATGTACACCTTCCAAACAGAAAGGTGAAAAAGGAGCCATCATAATAGCTACACCTAAAATACTTCTTATCATAATTATAGAATTTAAGGAGGTTGCCTCAAAAGTGAGACAACCTTTGTTGTTAGAATTTATATTTACCACTCTATATTCAAAGCCATAATTCCTTTAGCTGGAATAGATATTAGTTTTTCTTTATTAGTCAACTTGATCTTTTCACTATTTTCATAATAGTAAATAGACTTAGGTTGTTTTTTATCCCAATGCAAAGAAACTTGTTCTTTCTCTTCAGAAAAAGACAATAAACGGATGGTATTGGATCTTCCTCTATTTATCACTTGATAATTAGATAACACAATTTTATCACTTCCATTAATAGAGAAAGAATTCTGGGGTTTAAATTCTTTCTTGGTTTGTACAGCAATTAACGGACGATATTGTTCCATTGCAAACCGGTTCGAATAAACAACATCATATGCGCCAGTATGAGGTAAAACACGATATTTATAACAGATCTTACCATCCTGGCTTAAACGAAAGTTCGTATGCCAATGATTATTTAACGCCCATGAATAAATAACCGAACTGGGTTGGATTTTCCGGATCCATTTTGGAGAGCCGTCAGCTCCACCAATAATGTTAGCCGTGATATCTCCGCTTTCAAATGCACATGCATTCATCGAACACCAGGTTATACCTTTATTTTCATTGGATATATTCAGCCAACGCTGTAAAGTAATCCAATTTCGATTTCCGGCCTTTAACTGATCTTTTTCCAGTTCCATAACTCCCCACGGGATATTGACTTTGACCTTGCTTTGAGGAACATTAAATGCAAAACCGAAATGGATACCTTCTTTTTCTAAAACAGCCTGCTTGTCAACGATATTATTAAACTCAACACTTGCAGAACCTTTTGTCAGCCGGATTTCACGCGTTAGGCTATTACAACCTTTCGCTTTGGATGTAACAATCAATGAATTAACTAGCTCACCTTTTTCTCCTACGGATACTTTTATATCTGTATCTTTTAATGCTCGGGCTGAAGTATTACCTCCCTCCAAATACCGGAAACTATTTAGGGCAGAAAGTGCTTCCGAATCAACAAATTCTTCTCCTTTATACACTAGGCTAATCACATCGCCTGTAGTCGGATCGACAGTAATCTTTACGATGCCATTATCCAATGTCGTACCTGAGGATTCCGGCAAACGATTCGAACGCGACTCTTTTTTCAATTTGAATGTTTTATTACTCAAAGCCGGAACTTCTTCTGCCATGAAAATCAGTTCTCCGGTAGATAACTTTTGAGATACTACACCTATTCCATTTGCATCCTGCAACGATTGATAAGAATCTGCAATCTCTTTTGACAGTGTGACCAATCCGCTTTGTGTCCATGTATTGGTATTGAATACGGTAACAATGTCTGAATTTTTATCTTCTATATTACTGTAAGCCATCTCCATAACCTGATCGGTCAATTCTTTTGCCTTATCAAAATAACCTAATTTGGTATTCAAGATATTATCGCTGATCGGTTGTTGAGCTGGAGCCATGTAAGCCCAGGTATGTTCCGTACTTAAAATAATATTACGCCATGCTTCCTGGATTAAGTCAGTAGGCTCTTCCTTGTTTGGTTGCAACATGCTCCACAATATTTCAGCTTGCACCAACTTATCTTTTACCTCACGACTTTCTCCCGTCTTTTCTGCACTAGTACCCAGACCATCCGTCCAGTACTCTGTATAATCCCCTTGTAAAGTAGGCAATTGGTCAGCATATTTCTCGAAAGCCTCCATCATTTCCGTAGCCGTACAGATACGCACATGTGGATAGGCATATTCTTCATTCCAGCTTTTGACTGCATCGGGAAGATCTACATCGATAGGCGTGTTATCCGCCATACACCAGGTCATAGGGAAAACATCATACGGATAGTCTTTATCCTTTTCCAATTTAGGTAACATTTCTTCCAAATAAGAATCGATGAAATTTTCTCTTGGATTATCTGTTTTAACTACAGGTATCAGTTTAGACCGGTCGGTTTGTCCGGCCAGTTTAGGCCAAAAATATTTTCCTTTAGCCAATGCTCCCGGAGTATAAGCACCCGGTTGCATGAATAAGACTTTCGACTTTCCATCCGGACCTATCCACCAAAATGGTTTGAAATTCATTTCCGGAGAAAGTCCTGTCCGGTCATAGCCGTTAAATAAAGATAAGCAATAGGAAATGCCTAATTGATTGGCTGCTGAGACAACTCCCCAAGATACACCGGGTATATCCACCTGGACCATTGTTTTTACCTCTTTTCCGGTCTCTTTCTCCATTTTTTTGCCAAAAGAGAATAGCTGTAACAATTCTTCGTCACTGCTGGCACTTGTATTTGTACTGACATAACCGGCATCAACAGATATATAGCCTTTCTTTATTGCTTCAATCAACCTCTTTTTCTTCTCCGGTGATTCGCTGTTCAAATAACGTTCAATCGGCCATGTCACTTCCGGATTCCAACGGAAACGAGCATCTTCCGGATAATGAGCCGTTTTTTCAGCTAAATCCATAGCTACGTCCAGATTACGTTTATGAATAAACTCCACATTTTCCTGCGTATTTGTATAGCCAATGTCTACATGAGAATGCGGATAAATATAAACAGTCCAGTGTCTCATTGCCGGAACAACAACTTCTCGGGATACTTTTTCCCCTCCGATTTGCAAACTGGCAATAATCGTATCGGTTTTCTCCAGACCGATTTGCGGTAACAATAGAACTGGAATAGAGTCGGGACAAGAAGCTTGTAACATGGTTGTTTCATTTCCTTTCTTTGAAAATATTTCAACTTTTGCACCGGCTATATTCTTATTTCCCCGATAAGTCAAAACGATTTCACGACCAGCTTCTTTATCAGACCGGTATTTATAATGGTTACATACCCGGACATCCAGCAAATCTGGCTGAACAGTTCCTAACACTGCCGTGCTCCATAAGAGCAACCCTGCAATAAATTGATGTCTCATAATATTTAATCGGTTAAATAACTAATTAAAATAACTTTTCTCTTTTTATAAGTAACGTCCATATTCATGAACAGTTTCAATCAAGCTTTTTACATTAGCTCTCGGAATCAAGTCATGGAAACTATGATCCGTAGCTATGATATAGCCGCCACCGTCTGCTGCATCCCGGATACAACTCAACACCTCTTCTTTTACATCATCTGGATTAGAAGAAGCCATTGTTACTTTATTGTTAACATTCCCTATAGGAGTCAATTTACCTTTATATCGTTCTTTTACGATTTTAAGATCCATACCGGCAGCCCGTTCCACCGGATGAAGTGCATTTATACCACAATCAACCAGGTCATCAAGTACATCCCATATTCTTCTGTCATTATGCATGATAACAGGAATGCCCAGTGCCTTAATACCTTCAACCATCCGTTTCAGATAAGGTATAAAGAATGTTCTAAAATCATCCGGCGATAAAAGAAGAGAATCCGTACTTCCCCAGTCATCTGAGATTTGGACACAATCAACACCGCCTTCTTTTGCGGCCAGCTGAATGACTTCCAATGTCCATTTTAAGACAGCTTCATTCATTTCATGGATCATATCCGGATCTGTATACATGGTAATAGCTAATGTACTGAAATCCATTAAGTACCAGGATACCATCGTGAACGGGCCCAAAATTCCTAAAACAATGGCTAACTCTTGTGTATTAGCAGCTTTCGCATCTTTAAAAATCCGGAGTCGGTAGTCAGTATTTGCCTCTGGCATTTTATAGTTTTCCCAGTCTTCTCTACTTTTTACAGGGGTATCTATCTGAGCAATAATGGGCCAACCATTTTTACAATAGGTCACTCCCCACTCATCTTTATAGGTTTCTCCGGGTTGATGCGGCGTTTCTTCAATGCCGCAAAATCCGTTAATCGGAATCCATAAGCCGTCAATACCTAACTTGGCAGCCAACTGGGCTTGTGCTTTGCCATCGTATAGAACAGTTGTATATCCCAACTCTTCTTGTAAAAGTTTTTGACTAAACAGATGTTCCGTAATGGGAATGCGGTCCGGTTTTCCACCTAATAATGCTGTTAGAAATCGTTCTTTTGAAGTCATGCTATATAGAAT
>OGFC01001140.1_pt1 | contig 17224 bp, 12 predicted proteins | sample 1570841 | NCBI WGS metagenome assembly OGFC01 (sample SAMEA2582137, study PRJEB24529) | metagenome | biome: Human gut stool | place: China | collected 2011 | reverse complement strand
GAGCAATCTGATCAGGACGAGCGGAACACTGATTCTGCCGAATGATATTCAGCATCTGAAACGGGGCGGACGGTTGACTCCGCTGGCAGCCGCAGCCGCAAGTCTTTTGAAAATTAAGCCGGTGCTTATCATTGATCCCTCCACGCAAGGAAAAATCGATGTGCTTGAAAAGGTTCGCACAGAGAAAAAGGCAGCTGCTCATGCAGTGGATACAATCAGTGAAAAGCTGGCAGGAAGGGAAGGCTACGTATATGTGATTCATTCCGACTGCCTGCAAAAGGCAGAGGATATTCGCGAAGAGCTGCAAAAACGAAACAGCCGGCTTACTATCCGAATCAATACCATCAGCGCCGTGATTGCAGCACATACCGGACTGGACTGTATCGCGATACAGTATATTGAAAAATAATATGAAGCTGAAGCAGGATATTCAGGCTTGTCTGTGGAAAACCGATACCCATACGTACCTGCTGCCACATCCTTTGCTGCGTCCCTATATTGCACATTATACAATTTGTCACAGCCACTACATGAAAACTGAGCAGCTGCATCTGGTTCCGGATATCAGCGGCTGTATCGTCATGAATATGCAGGCGGATGAAGGTCTGGATCTGAAATACTGGGGACCGACAACCAGAATGGTGACCGTTCAAAGAGAGAAGGGGGAGGATCAGGTACAGTATTTTGTGGAATTTCGCCCCTCCGGTTCTCATGCGTTGTTCTCCACAGCGCAATATCCATATCGTGATATACGCATCGAGCTGAAGCAGGTGAATCCCCGCTGTCATGCGTTGATTACAGAGGCCTATGGCAAAGCGGAAGGGGAAGCGGCATTTTTTCAGCAGCTCGATACCATCTTTTTATCCATGATGAGTAAGGAGGATGCTGCTATGAAGTCCCTCATGCAGGGACTTTCCAGCAATGAACGTATTGCGGATGTGATGGACAGCTTCGGCTACAGCCGCCGGCATTTGCAGCGACTGGTACAGCAGCGTCTGGGTTGCAGTATGAAAACCATACAGAAAATACAGCGGATCAATCAGGCGGTTAATCTTTTGAAGCAGCAAAGTCTTTCTTTGACTGCTATTGCCCAGCAGTGCGGCTTTTATGATCAGGCGCATTTCATTCATGACTTCCGTGAAATCTGTAACGTAACGCCGCAGCAATATCAAAAGCAGCTGCAGGATTACTATAATGAGGGCTTTAAGTTTTAAACTGTCGCTTAACAGATAGGGCACCATCACGACAGCGAAAGCCATTTCCTGATGTTTTGATGCCATCAGCTTACGCAGCCAGATAGATGAGGAGCAGTCTCAGCGTGGGTTGTTTCATCACTCCATACGTTGGCGTTTTTTGCACTTTGAACCATTTCGCAGTGACTCAATGAGAATGGCGGAAAATGGATAGGCTTGCTTTGTTTTGATGGGAAGCAGCAAAGGGCAATCGCTTCTGTGCATTGTGTATGCTCGCACAGGGATGAAGAAGACATATAGCATAAAAGCAAAAAGGGGCAAATTCATCGCTGATAAAGCGATAGAATTGCTCCTTTTTATATGTTTTGACTGTTGAAAGTGTATCCAGGACTGTCTGAATGAAGGCTTGTTTTTATACTATCTGTCAGCTCGCAGAAAGAAATGCTATGCGTTCCTCTCGAAAAGTATCAGATACCTGTATGCCGTGATACAGAGCAATCCCGAATTCCTTTCTTATTGTTTTGTTCTCTATGAAATACTTCGTAAGAATTGCCGTGAGGATGTCTGCGTACAGGCCATTCAGGCATCAAAGTGCTTTTTTGCCTTACGTATCGGAAGCGGACTGTCATGCTCACTGTCCAATCCGTATTTATCCATATACTGTTCAATCATCTGGCTAAAGCCCTCCAGCTGCTGCTCATCGAGCTGATCGAGAAACTGATAAAACTCCTCCTCACTCATCCCTGCCAGCGTATTCAGCATTTCAAAGTCATGATGCAGATCCTCCTCCATGATGAGCTTCTGTGCTTCACTCATAAAGTCTTCAATCCGCAGCTTTATTGATAAATCCTCGCAAAGTCCGCTGAGCATCTGTGCCATATTATCATTATTCACGATGATTGTATTGATTCTACCAAACTCTTCCATAAATCCGCAAATTAAAGATACGACGCTTTCATTCATTTCCTCAAAGCCGCGATAGCTCTCATCATCCAGCGGTATTTTCAGCTGATAATCCTCATTTTCAAGAGCCAGGTACAGGGGCAGGCGAATAGCTGTTACATTATCTAATAAATCTGCGATCAGATCAACACGCAGCTCCTTGATCGTTTTTTTCTTCTTTTTCAGTTTAGCAGCCTGATCCTGTCGCAGATGCAGCGTGATACTGTCATTGATCATGCGGATTTCCGGATAACTGATATCCAGTGTGCCATCCTTTTTCCATGTTCCTGCCAGCATGTGCCCCTCATCATAATCCGGTAAATTGCGATGACCGCAGGTCTGCAGGATATCCAGAAAATCGTGAAGGTCATTCGCAATAGCATAGGCAGCCTCATCATCCGGGTCCATAGGCAGATAGCCGGTCTGCATGATTTTGACAATACAGGTACCATCCTCACTTACCCAGCCATCTCCCTTTTGAAAGCCCTGATCCAGACAAATGATGCTCACACCGTTGGCATACAGATTATAGCCGGGCAGCTCCGGGGTACTCTCCACACCGCGCATATAGTCTGTCTCATTCTCGTACAGCTGCATATTATAGCCTTCCTCATACTGTGCGACTACAAGCACCTTTTTTGTATCCTGATCATCTGCTGTTATCAGACTCATACCGGGAAGTTCCATCTTATCCAGCTGGTCGATAAAGCAGGCAAGAGCTTCATTGAGAACCATTCCGGCCTCCTGACTCAATGTGAAATACATATCCTCCTGAGAAATAGAAGAAAGACTCTCCTTTACCATCTCCTCATCAAAGGGGATATGCTGCATTTCCAGCCAGTCCTTCATTTTTTCATGATCTTCATTTGTTTCATCCGCCGCAATCGCAACGATTTCCTGATAGCCGTACACATTCCCGGCATCCTCCGCAAGATTATCCTGCTTCCATTTCAGAAGCTTGATCTGGGACTGTGCTTCCTCGCTTTCCTTTTCCACCAGAATGATATGCTCCCAGTTATCCCCATAATCATAGGTATATAGAAGCTTCATCTTTTCCTTCAGATAGGTATGCAGCGGTGTATCCATATCCTTAAAAACCGTATCCCTTTCAAAACGAAAGGGTTCTCCGTCATCGCACAGAATCTTGACATGCTCTTTGGCAATTTCAAAATCATATAAATGATAATCCATCCATCCAAATACATATTGGATAGCCTCATGCAGGTTTCTGAATGTCATATCTGCCGGAATCCAGATACGGCGCCACACGGGAGGCGACGTACCCTTCAGGGTGATTTTCAGCTGATAGCCTTTCATACTATACCACCTTCCTTTGAATTCATTGTATCATGTTTTTTATGGGTTTTATGCAATTTGCGCACTTTTTTACATATGGTGATGAAAAAATATACAGGATATACATAGGAAGTCCAAAGGGAACATATTTCCTGTAAAATCAGGTCCTGCGCTCAATGAAGCTGCCGGATTTTCCACACATGTAAAAGGGAGGACCACGGCGTCAGTGCGGAAAATCCAGGCAGTAGGTCATGACCTGTATATAGTATAAAGAAAGCAGAAGAGTCAAGCAACTGCGCATATTTGTCCCCCTCTATTATGAACAGGGAGCCTACTTGCCATACCGTGTTTAAAAGCGGTACAACGAACAGGGCGTAGGCAGATAGTGTAAAGCTGCAAGTGATTTTATACGCAGCTATCGTGCAGAAAGCACGCAGAAAACAGGATGGGGATTATCGTTTACGAAAAGCTGTATCTTATAGTATAATGCACTTTGGAAAGAGAAGGAGTGATACGTATGTGGAAGGTTTATGTAGCAGGATCGCTGTTTAATGAGGCAGAGGTTGCCCAGCGAAAAATGGAGGGTGTTATTTTACGAAGGGAATTTCCACAGCTGGATATTTTTAATCCGATTGACCAGCCGTTTAATGAGGATAAGCAATCCCTGCCGACACCGGAAATGATTTATGAGGGAGACACACAGGCTGTTGAGGCGTGTGATATATTCATAGCGGATTTGACCAATGAGGATGCCGGTGTCATGGTGGAGCTTGGTATCGCAATCAAATCGGATACGAAAATCATTATCGGTATCAACAGTGATATCCGTTTGCAGTCTGCCAATCGCTATGATGTGCCGACGATGGGGATGAATCATTATGTTCTGGGGGCAATCCTGAAGCACGGGTATTTTGTACACAGCTTTGCAGAGGCTGTGGAAAAGCTGAAAGAGCTTTTAAAGGAAGCGTAAATAAGGACAGAGGCTGTATGTAAAAAAAAGGGAATCTCCTTCCATTGCCGGATAAGGGCAGGATTGCGATTTCCTTTTCTTTTCGCTGTACAGCTGTTGATATTTTCTACATGCATTGCTTTATGCAGAATAACGCTTTGCGGGCTTTCTCAGATACCTGTTTCCTGCACGCACTATCTTGAGGGGGCATCGTTCTGCATGTTAGGGGATGCAGCTGGTTACAATTCCTCTCGTATAAACAGGCGATCCTGTGGAAAGGACTGTTCCTGAAGCTGCTTTACCATCATGCAGGTTTCCAGCTTACTGCGTCCCTCCACCTGTGCTTCTGTATCCAGATCGACATAAACTGTTCTTTCTTCCTGAGCAAAATGCTGTAGCATATGCTGCAGACTCTCCGCATCCGCATAGATACACTCACGGATATGAAGCTTCTCTGCCGTTTCCTCCTGTACGATATAACCCTTTGGCTGCTCATTTTCCATATAGATCCTGACCTTCTGCTTCCAGATTGCGGCATTGGGAAGAAACTGATTTTTATAGTATGCAAGATCGCGACGGCGCCATCCGTTTTTATGTTCACAGAACTGTAGATACAGGGACACAAGAGCCTGTGCATCCTCTGCCTGTTTCCATGTGCCGCAAACTGTAATGTCATTCTGCTTTTTCAGCTTCCAGCGAACACGGTGGTACTGCTCGATAAATCCAAAGCTCTTATACAAATCCCAGTTATAAGCCTGTAACAGCACAAACGGAGCGCTCCTTTGTACTGCCTTTAAAGCATGCCGCAGCAGCATGCCCATATAGCCGCAGCCCTCATACTCCGGATTGGTGGCGACTCCTACAACAAATGGTACGAGCACATCCTTTCCCTCCAGTACGATTGTCATGGGACGAAGCTGCAGCATACAGATCAGCTCCTCCTCACTTACCAGAAGAAGGCAGTCCTCTTCCCGATACAGGCGCTCAAAATAAAACTGCGTACTTTCTGTTGTTTCCTCCTGAAACTGCTGTTCCCATAAGGAGCGGATTTTCTTTGTCCAGGAAGCATCAGCCTGCTGGATACGCAATGTCTGGCGTGCACTTCCGAATTTCTGGATTTTACACACCGGCTGCATATCTGTCTTCGCCTTGCGTAGTTTGGGCAGTCCCATGTCATCCTCGCGGTTGACATATACGATGTCCTCCTCCAGTGTTTCCAGATACAGCTTTAGAATTGCGATGTACAAGCCGCGAATTTCACGATTCGCTTTTTCCACATGAATCTGAATCATATCCTTCGACAGACGGGATGCGATGTTAAATGCTTCCAGCCTGCCGTCAATATAGATACAACCACCCTCGATAGGAAGTTCATGCAAATGCTCCAGCAACAGATGAATTCCGGTATCCTCTGCGGATATGCTGTCATCTGCGTCCTTGAAGGATTGCCAGTAACGCAGGAAGGCATAGACATCCTCCCGGGTGCTTTCATCAAGCTCACGGTAGACAAAGCGTCCTTCATACTGCTTTAAAAAGGCATGAAAATGATTTCTGCGCTTTTGCATCTTCTTGCCGGATAAGGTTTCCTGCTGCTTGCGGTCATATACATAGTCTCTTGCGTCATAGCAGTCCCATACTAGAAATTCCATCGGATAGGTATCCATCAGCCAGTTTTTAAATTCCTTGGTCATAGAGTGAATTTCAAAGGCAATCCCGTGCTTTTGAGAATACGTACGGATCGCATCGACAGCCTCTAATCGATGGTCCCTTGTGCAGTACGGCATCAGCCATACCGGTTCACGCTGAGGCATACAGGTGTAAGCGATGGCATAATTGGGATGGGTTTCAAAATGGACTTCATACATGCTGGTCCACATCAGCATGGTCATCGTATTGGAATTGTATTCATGATAATCGGCAAGTGCGATATACGGCTGCAGCTCCTGCCAGTTTTCCAGTGTTAGTTTTTTCATAGAACCTCGCTTTTCCTGTACATTATAGGACCAGAACACCAAATTTTCAAGATGTTTGCACAAGGAATGTTTACCTGTCTGTTCTTCGTCGGTAACGCTGCATGGCATGGATTCGGAAGAATCCATCTTCTCTTATGTTGAAGCGAATTTCTCAGAATATGCATGCAGATGTGTTTTATATCTGATAAATGTGACTTCTGCGTGATAAACTGTTCAAGATTTGTTCAAGAAAGGGCGTGCTGTATCGCTATTATCCCTCTGAGATATTATGATATATATAGAATAATTCCAGGTGGAATTTCTACCTGTAAGCATTCATGGATACTGTGGTGATGCAGCCTTCATGGTTGAACAGAGAGGAGGAAGCCTTATGAGAATCTGTTTGAAAAGGGTGGTAAGCGGCGTTTTGGCCATTGATAAGGAAGCGCGTTAAGCAGATGCAGTGTCATACAACGCTTTACGCTTATTACAAAAGGAATACGAGGAGACAGTGAAAAGCTGTCGGAAGGGACAAGTATATGAAAAGAAAAATGTTAGAAAAAACAGGGGCATCCTGTATGGCGCTGGCTATGGTGTTTATGCTGTACGGTGGTGTGCGCATCCATGCAGTGGAAGAACCAGTGGAAACACCGCAAACAGCGCAGGACACAGCACAGGATAAAGCGGCTCCTGCGGCATCTCTGGACACAGCAGAGTTGAAAAATGCGGAAGCCTCCTTAGAAACCGCAGCGGATGGCTCGCTTACCCTTGTTGTCAAGGCGAAGGACGGTTATTACTTTGCGGACAGTCCGCTTGCCAGTGCTGATAATTCTTATGTGTCTGTATTAAGGAAAAGTGATAGTACCGCTATGGTTTGCTATTACAAGGTCTCTGTATTCGGCAGCACACCGCCTGCTTCTTACACAATCAAAATAAGGGGAGCAGCAGCCGTCCTGACTTCTTCCAAATTGATTCTGAACAGGGATAACTTGGTAAATGCAAGCGTTACGGCAGAAAAGGAAGAGGGAATAACACCACTGGATCATGTAATTCTCACGGTGGAGGCTGAGGATAAGAAAGCATTTAAAACAGAGCCGTATGCGATTGTCAATGGTGAAAAACGCAACATGCGGATGTTTGGTGATGAAAATACGATGTATACACTGAGTCTTATGAATATCCATAAAGATACGACAATCGAGCTGTATGGTACAGCGGTTTCTACTGAGGAAAAGGCAACGCTGGACAAGATGAATGTTACCGGCTATGTGAATGAAAAAATCGCAAGCTACGGCACGATTACATTGGAAAATGCAGCCTTTCATAAGCTTGCCAAAGGCACGGATATCTCTTCCTGGTTCTACCCCTTACCAAAGGGAATGCAGGTTACAACGGTATATGATGTTGCGGAAGGCAGCAGTAGCATGCAAATAGAATTTAGTGGAACACCGTTAGAAACGTCCAATGAAGCTATGGGTATTATCATTGAGGGACAATATACGACGGGTCGTGAAATACTGAAGGTTGATACTTCAGGCAGTAAGTGGGCAATCCATAGGAGAACAGCAGCAATCCCTGTTATCGAAAAAGGAAACCAGACCTATGAAAAAGGAAGCAACAAGCCTCTTGAACTGATTTGCTCCGGAGAGCTGAGAGAGCTTTATGGTATTTTCATCAACGGGAGCACAATCAGCGCTGACTCCTATACGCTGACATCCGGAAGTACGGTATTGACTTTGAAGCCGGAGTATCTGGAAACATTGGAAAAGGGAAGCTACACGGTCCGTTTTACCTATGATGATGGAAATTATGCAGAAACAAAGGTTACCATAGCTGATAAAGCTGATAAGAAGCAGGAAGCATCCACGCTGACTAATCAGGAAGGAGCGCCGAATACCGCGGATGCGACTTCTACAGGTCTGCTACTGATTGCGTTATTGACATCCGGTGCAGGGATGGCGGCAGTAACCGCAAAAAGAAAAAGAGCACGTCAGTAAGTCAGATACGTATTCAAAATGAACTATGTAAAAATATGCTTTAGAGTATAGACATCATATTTAAAAAAGCTGAATTCCAAAATACAGGACTCAGCTTTTTCTTATGAACATTTATTCTGGCTTTGTATTCTTCAGCCTGTCTTTTAACGCATCATACGTATCGCATTCCAGCAGATCGACAACCGCATCTTCAATCTGCTCATCCGACAACGTCTCCGCCCAAGTATCGTCAATTTCGTATTTATGGATGATCAGTGTTTGTAATACTGCTCTTTTTCCTTTTTCGAGACCTTTTTCAATCCCTTCTTCGATGCCTTCTTTAATGCCCTTCTCAAGTCCCAGCCGTTCAGCTTCTGCTGTCTGCTCTCTCAAATTGGCCTGTACTGCACGTTGTGCAAACTCCACCGATTCCGCCCAACTGAATAACGCTCCGTCCTCTTGCATTTCATTGTATTTTTCCACTGCCACATTCACCATCCTTCTCTTCATGTTTAGTATAGCATCATCCGGATTATATGCAAGTACATAGCAGAAGGTTTCAAACTCCGTCAGATTTTCCACACCTCCGACCTCCTTTACACGCTGTTTGATCATCGGTAAAAACACGATGGCACGATGCAGTGTACCGTTGGGCTCTTCCCGATTGTCCTCATCCTTTACCGTGTAGTGACGGATCATGCGTCCTGTATCCTTTGGCATTGCAAACATGAAAATAATCTGATAAAACGGCTTCAGCTTTGTGTAATCATCGCCCTGCTTCAGCTGTCTGCCGACCAGACGGTAGCCATACTGCTGAAAACGTAACTGTTCCTCCTTCGTATACCCGGATACCTGCATTTCCAAATCATAGAGGTGACCTGCTTCATCCTCCAATACAACATCCAGAACTGCCCGTTTTCCGAAAAAGACTTCCGGCAGCAGCTCCGGATTCAGCACCTGTGTTCTTTGAACCTTCAATCCGTAAATTTCTTCGATAATCCTGCTTCTCAGCATTTTTGAGCCTGCATCCTCTCCAATCAACATGTACTTGAAAAAAACATCATTGTGAAAGGGAATCGGGAACTTCCTTTTCTTCTCTTTTTCCATATGTAGTAGTCTCCTTTTTTTCTTATACACTCTTATATACGTATGGAAAGGGCAAAACTCCTAAATTATGCATAATTTTCTTATTCTCTTTTCCTTTATTTTAAAGGATATCCATAGGATAAAAGGAAGAAATACTACCTGTCAGTGTCAACGATCAGCAAGATTAGCTTTGGAAAGCAATGCCTTCACCGCGTCGCTTCGTCCATTGGATGCACAGAAAAACAAGCGGGAATGTATTCATAAACACATAAAAAAAACATCTGCAGAAATCCGCAGATGCTTGCTGAAATTCAAACAGCTTTTTATGCCGGAACAACCTCGAGCCAGTAGTCATCCGGATCATGGATAAAATAAATGCCCATCTCTTTATTCTCAAAGCAGATACAACCCATATCCTCATGAAGCCGGTGTGCTGCTTCAAAATCGTCTGTTGCAAATGCAATATGACTTTCATTCTCCCCCAGCTCATAGGGCTGCGGGTGATCCTTCAGCCAAGTCAGCTCAATCTGAAAGCTGCCGGTGTCATCCTGCAAATAACAGAGCGTGAAGCTTCCATCCTCTGCCTCCAGCTTTCTGGCAACCTGCAGACCCAGCGCCTGCTCGTAAAAAGCGATGCTTCTGTTTAAATCCGTTACATTGATATTACAGTGTACAATGCGAAATGCCATATTTCCACCTCCGTTTACTCCTGTATTATACCGTGTTCCACCAAGGATGAACAGGAAACTGCAAAAAAATGTACCTGTAGCCTATGATTTTTTCGGTAATATACAAAAAGGTATCCGATTTGCACCGGATACCTCGTATGCTTCCTATTTGACCTCGTTCAAGATACTTTGTACCTTTGGTATTACATAATGGCTCTCGCCAATCTCCTTGGTATCATCAATCATAATGGTTACCGCAATGTTATCATTGACCGCACTCAGCCAGCCGATTTCCTGTTCTCCGTGATTCACCTGTGCAGTGCCTGTTTTCCCGGCTGCGTTTGTAGGGTTATCCCCATATCCGGACATGGAAGCCTGCAGGTCTTCAAACACAGTTTTTGCAGTAGCTGCGCTGTATGCGTTCTTCACCATTGTTTTTGTTTTTCCATCCTCATATACCAGATATGGCTGCAGAATGCTGCCGTCATTGACATAGGCGGTATACAGGGCAGTCAGATGAAGCGGAGATATCAGCAGATCACCCTGTCCGTATCCGCTTGCTGACAGCTTCTGTGCATTTTCCAGCTCATCCCCATAGGTGGATTTCGCAACTGTGAATGGGAAATCCAGCTGCTTGCGGAATCCGATTTTATCAAGATAGCTTGTGAAGGTCTCTGTACCGATTTTATCCGCTACCTGTGCAAAGAAGATATTATCGGAATAGATATAGGCGTTTTTCAGATTGCTTGTCTCGGTATAGGATTGCGTTGTTGTTACATAATTCTTTCCCCAGCTGGAATCCTTCTGCCATTTATCTGTTTTTTCAAAGGCTGTATCCGGCGTGATCGTCTTGGAATCCAGCGCAATAGCTCCGGTAATCGCTTTAAAGGTGGAGCCTGGACAATAGGTGGAAACAAAACGGTTCAACAGCGGCTTTTGCTTATTGTTGTTCAGGGAATCCCATGTCTTGGTATCCATACCCATTGCGAAATCATTCGGATCATAGGCCGGGGTACTGACCAGGGCAAGCACCTCTCCGGTGCGAGAATTCATGATCACACCACTTCCTGCATCCTTTTTCAGCTGATTATAGGCAGAGCGCTGTGCTTCGATATCGATGGTCGTACGAATATCCTGACCGTCCTTTGCCTTCTGCTCAGCGACTGTGTCCTTCAGATTTCCGTTTTCATCCAGAATGATGATCTTACATCCGCTGACCGCCTTCAGCTTGCTTTCATAAATACTTTCCAGACCGCTCTTACCGATGATGCTGGTTGCGGTATAGCCCTCATTCTTATGTTTTTCCAAATCCTCGGCAGTGACATTTTGAACATAGCCTGTAACATGTGCTGTCATTTCACCATACGGATACACGCGTCCAATAGCTTCCTGTACAGAGGCACCGTCTATTTTTCTAAGCTCCTCAATGATATCCGCACGCTTCGCTGCCGTGACCGTTTTGATCGGTACAAACATATCATCCTTTACCCAGGATGCAGACAGTGCTTTTTTGATACTGTCCTCACTGACATCCAGTACCCTTGCCATGGCTGAAACAGTATCTGCCTCATTTCCCAGCTTACCTGCAATCAAGCCAACCTGATATACACTTCCCTGCTGTGCCAGTGCTTTTCCATTCCGGTCCAGAATCGACCCCCTTGTCCCCTCGGTGATGGATACATTCACCTTATCCGCATCCTGCAGCTGTGGGAATATCTGTGAGCTGTCCCATACGATGCGATATTCGCCGTCTTCCTTGATGACAGTAGCCTTGTTATCAAATGCAATCGTTCCGGCTGCGCTCTTCATACGGAAATGATAGCTGATTTCGCTTCCATTATCCCCCTCGTCCGTACTGTCCTTGATTTCCATCGTGAAATCAGATGCATCAATTCCTTCATAAATATTTTTGTTACGTGCAATAAAATCTTCTTCCTTCCATTTCTTTTTTGCATCGCTGCTGATCAGGGAATACATTTCCTTGTAGTCCTTCTTTTTCAGTAGATCGGTGTAGGAAAGTAATACAGATTCCGGTTTTGAACCGCCGCTGAACAATAGATATGCGCCAATCCCGAGAACAGCAACCGCTGCTACGATACCGGCAATCCACCAGATTTTCTTTTTATCTGTCATAAAGCACCTCCTCGTTTCTGTTTATATTTTACCATGGTAAGGTAAGCATTTCCATGCCGGGTTCACCTTTATAAAGAACTTCCTGAAATCTTAAGAAATCGTAAGTGTCCTGCACGCTGACAGCATTCCTTCTAGTATATGGTGAATTTCTCAGTTTTTGATTTGTTTCACAACCTTTTTGTTGTACAATGAAAGAAGAGACAAAAAGGTGGTGACGTCTATGCATAGCGATTGGAATACGCACAGCAAGGCTGACATACAGCATGATCATCTCAGTGCACTGTGGAATAAGGAAACCGGGGAACAGCTTTTAACGGATTGTATCCGTACAGCAAAAGCGCAAAGTACCTCCTTTCTTGTCGTGCTTCTGGATATCAATGACCTGCATACGATCAATAAAAACTGCGGACATCAGGAGGGAGACCGCGTCCTGCAAAGGGTGGCGGAAAAAATACGCGGCAGTTTGCAGACCGGGGATTTTGCAATCCGTCTTGGCGGTGATGAATTCCTTCTTGTTTTCAAACAGCTGTCTAAAAAGGAAGCACGCAATCAGCTATATCAGCTGCAGAGTGAATTGCATACGGAGAGCAAAGAGCTGCCCTATGTCATGGGCTTCTGCTTTGGGATGACCCGGGTCGATCCGGATATGGAGCTGTCTTTGAAAAAAATTATCATGCGTGCAGATGATGAGATGTATGTGTCAAAGCGCCGCTATCATATGGAGAAATCAAGACAGGCCTTTGCCCTGCACCCATATCACGAAAGTGAGGAGGTACGTCAGTTTTCCTATGATAAGGATTTGCTGCTGAGTGCGCTGATGCAGAGCAGTGATGATTATATCTATGTATGCAATATGAAGGAGGATCCTTCCTGTTTCCGGTATTCCCGTGCCATGGTTGAGGAATTTGACCTGCCCTCGGAAATCGTGCATGATGCTGCCAATGTATGGGGATCAAGAATTCATGAGGCAGATCAGAAGCTGTTTCTGGAGGGAAATCAGGAAATTGCCGATGGCCGTGTGGATTCTCACAATGTGGAATATCGGGCAAGAAATTGCAGAGGAGAATGGGTGTGGCTCAGATGCCGCGGTCATGTGGAACGGGATGAGGATGGGCAGCCGGTTTTATTCGCAGGTATAATCACCAATCTGGGTAGAAAAAATAAGATTGATTATCTAAGCGGTCAGTTTAACAAGTATGAGCTGGAGGATGCCCTGCAGATGATGGTTTCCAAGGAAGAGCATTTCTACATGATGATTCTGGATCTGGATGAGTTTTCCAGCGTCAATAAGCTGTATAATCATCAGTTTGGCGATGCGGTGCTTGCAAAAACAGCACAGCTCATCCAGTCGGTTCTTCCCGAGCAGGCAAGGCTGTATCGCAATGATGGGGATGAGTTTATCATATTGTTTCGGGACTGTGTGGATTCCAGAGATATTTCCGAATGCTATCAGCGGTTGCAAAAGGAGCTGGATCATCAGCGCGTTTTGAATGGAAAGAAATACCACTGTACAGTGTCAGCAGGCTGTGCTGACTTTCCCAAAGATGCCACCGATATGATGGCACTGACGAAAAACGCAGGCTATGCCCTGGATGCCAGCAAGCGCAATGGCAAAAACAGACTGACGTTTTATGAGAAAAAAATGTCGGAGACAAAGCTGCAGGAGCTGGATATGCTGGAACAGCTGCGCTATTGCATGGAGCATGAATTTGAAGGCTTTCAGCTGCAGTATCAGCCTCAGGTCGAGGCAGAGAGCGGACGTATCATCGGAGCAGAGGCACTCGCCAGATGGCACAGCAGTCTGTATGGTGATGTATCTCCTGTGGTATTCATACCATTGCTGGAAAAAAGCGGTATGATACTTACCATCGGTCGGTGGATTTTTGAAACAGCGGTGAAGCAATGTGCAGTCTGGCTGAAGAGCTGTCCGGATTTCTGTGTCAGTGTGAATTTATCCTATCTGCAGCTGTATGAAGAGGGCTTTACGAGCTTTATGAAGGACACCATGGAGCGCTGTCAGGTTCCCAGCCGCAATATCATTGTGGAAATGACGGAGAGCTATATGGTGAAAAGCAGTGAGGATCTGCAGGCAATCTTTCAGGAGATACGGGGAATCGGTGTCCGCATCGCCATGGATGACTTTGGAACCGGGTATTCCTCTCTGGGTGTTTTGAAAAATTCTCCTGCGGATATTGTGAAAATCGATCGAATTTTCATTAAGGATATTTTAAACAGCGAATTTGATGCGACCTTTATCCAGTTTGTTGTCAGACTGTGTCATGATGTGAATATTCAGGTTCTGCTGGAGGGTGTGGAAACAAAAGAGGAATATGAAAAGGTTAAGGCAATGGGACTGGATTATATTCAGGGCTATTATTTCGGAAAACCGATGCAAGCCGAGGCATTAAAGGCGCTCCTGTAAAAGCTGCATCTGCGAAAGCGTATTGAGGCAGCTATGTGGAAATGAGGCTTTGGTACAGTAAGTAAATACGATATTATATCGTATAAGAAGATATATCAAATAAACAGTATATTCAACAAGAAGGTATATGAAATAAGAAGATATACGAAATAAGAAGATATATGAATTGAGAAGGTATATGAAATAAGATGATATATTGAATAATAAGATATACGAAATTAGATGATATATTGAATAAGAAAATATATGAGATAAGATAATATAGTTGAATAAGAAGATGTATGTAATAAGATGATATATTGAGATATAGCAAGCAAATAAAAGGAAGCCATGTGCAGCATCCGGGTACAGCGTACAGGATGAGACAGACTTCCTTTTGTTTACGGCTACAATTATCCCATGCTTGCCATATCGAACGAGACGGGAACGCAGCTTCTTTACGATTTTCTTTTTTTTGATACCTTGTCCCAGTGAGACGGTCTGTGCAAATGAGCAGGAAGCTTCGTTTTACTGTCGCCCTGTGCAGTGTTAAGCTGCATCTGGGTAAGAAAGAAGCAGCTACGCAAATCACTGCCGGCGATACAGCAATCCCGCAGATCACTCCCCAGAAAGCAGGAGCCCTGCAGGTCACAGCATGATAAATCCGTGGCAAGCAGTGGCTTCATGCTAAAATCTGTGTTTCGCAGTCGTTTGTTGGCAAGCCGTTTTCCGATGAGCTGTGTACCAAACGAGGGGACCTGTAATTGTTTTCGCTGTATCGTCTTTTTCAACAAGCGGTTTGTCTCATTGTGCAAAGTATCAATATCCGTTGAAAGAACCTTGTCCCATGGCTGTCTGCGCACAGCATCCAGTGTCTGAAGCAGTGTCTGCAGCTCCCCGTGAAAGATCGTGGTTTCCTTCATCTGCAATGCTTCCCCCAGATACCAGAGCATCTGATGCAGAGAAAACAGCGTTACATAAACGGCAAATAAATCAGAATCGCTGGGTGCTTTCTTTTGTACCGCAAGCTGTCCTGCACCAAGGCAGTCATAGCCAAGACAGCCCTTCATGCCCTTCTGTTTCAGCTCATGATGAATCCTACATGTATAATCGCTGCATAAATTGCGGCAGGATACACCGGCAGGCTTATCCTGCGGAAAACCATCCAGTCGGGAAAAATAAAGCGCTCTGCAGCAAAGTCCTTTGCATTTGGCACAGTCAGCATACAATGCCAGATCTTCCAGAATCATGCCTGTACCTCTTTCCAGATACAATGCTCAAGCAAAAGATATAGCAGATAGCAGCTGAAACAGATTATCGCCAGCAGCCAGAGTGGCATGCGCAGGAGTATGATATTTTGAAACAGCAGCATACAGCCGACACTGATACCCAAAGTAAACAGCCATAAAAGAAGCAGGCGATGCTTTACAAGCCGATCATCATGTTCAAAGCTGCTGCGGCAAATCCACTGTACCATGCAAACGGCTCCTGTACCCAGCAAAATATCCAGCAGCAGTGTCGATAAGGGAAGTGAATACGTACTCTGTATGTCCAATCGCAGCAGTGCATATAGTGCATCCTTTGAAAGAAACAGATTGATGCTTCCCAGAATCGCGATAAGAAGCAAGCCGGTATGCAATCGCTCCAACAGCCTTTCCAAAGGGGAACGTGACGGCAGCTCCTTTATGATCGTATCACAGAATGCCTTATAATCACTGGGGAATATCTCCTCCAGAGGCGCATTGCGCTGCTGTGCATCCAGCAGCATCAGTGTCAGATCATAGCGAACCCGTTCCTGTTGTATTTCGTTGATATCGGCACCTCTCAGATAACAGACGATATCTGTCATAAGCTTTTGATAATCTTCGCATAAGGTCTCATCCAGCCGATTGTTTTCTTTACGCAGCTTCTGCATGTTATGATTCATGTGTATACCCTCCCATCACAGCGGCAACACCCTGCTGCAATTCCTTCCAATGCTTTATAAACCTTTGTATTTCCATATGACCGACATCGGTGATGGCATAATATTTTCGATTAGGTCCAAACGCCGATTTGCGAAATTCACTGCGGATACATCCGTTTTTCTCCAATCGCAGCAGCAGGGGATAGATGGTGCCCTCTGATATATCTGAAAATCCATAGCGCTTCAGCTTTTGTGATATATCATACCCATAGGTATCCTCCTGTGCAATTACGATCAGAATACAGTTATCTAAAATGCCCTTCATCATCTGACTGGGAAGCATGGCGTCACCTCCTTGCTATCTTGTTATACAAGTTACAGCTATATTGTAAAACAAGATAGCGTTTCCGTCAAGACGTTTATGCAAATTGGAAGTGGTGCTATCCTGCTGTAAGAGGAATCGGGAAGCAGCGACAGGATAAAGCGCGTTGTGCTATCGCGTCCGTATATGCTCTGCTTGTGTTTATGCTATAGAAGGGCAGGCATATATGACAATGGGAATGATTATCTGCAAGGCTTTGGCAGGGATCAGGATTTGCTGTTTCGCATACATGTGAAAATTTCCTGAATTTGAAGGCTTTGTATCCGGTTTTATGGAAAATGGCTGTCTTCTCTGATATATTTCTAGTATAATATAGAAAAGCATAGAAAGAAGGATCCGG
>OGFC01001134.1_pt1 | contig 17272 bp, 19 predicted proteins | sample 1570841 | NCBI WGS metagenome assembly OGFC01 (sample SAMEA2582137, study PRJEB24529) | metagenome | biome: Human gut stool | place: China | collected 2011 | reverse complement strand
GATACAGAGGGTTTTAAAGCGCAATCCAAATCTTAACAGCGCTGAAAGTTCTTTGCTGACTTTCTTTCAAGAAAGTCTAAAAAAGCTTGAAGAAAACATTAAAAGAAAACATTAAAAGAAAACATCGTGTTCTTTAAAAAGCAGCCCTTTTAATCAAGGGGGCTGCTTTTTGCATACCACAGGGCCTTGCCCCTGATGACCTGCCCGCCGGGCTTCATAGCTCCGTCGCCTGGTGAATCGCGCAGATACCATAAGTCCCAGCGGGTTTCGTCGTCGCCGCTGTACGGTCCGTAGCCGTCGATAAGCGCGGCTTCGCAGTGAGTAAGCACGTTCCAGCGGTCGATCGGGATATTGAGCCCTTGCGCCAGTGCGGCGACTAATTTACCTGCGGCGTCGATCTGGCGGGGAGTGGGCGGAAACTTGCCGAACTCAGTATCCCTGCCGTTATGGGGCAGCGCGCCGCAGGCGCAGCAGAGAGCGATACCGATAGCGCCGGTATTGCGGTGCCACGTATGGCTTTTAAGCTCGGTGAGCTGCGTGCAGGTCTGGTAAATACTGCCGTCGGCGTCGATGTTGAAATGGTAGTCGTCGTAAAGCTGGCCGTAACGTCCTGCGGTCCAGTGCAGATAGATCTGCGAGATGCGGTTGTGTCCCAGGGCGACAAGTTCGGCGAGTTTGGCTGCTGTCAGCAGCGGTACTGATGATATTTGCATGGTGATGCTCCTTTCCTGTGAGTTTGGAGAGCAGGCCATTATTTTAACGTACTCCGTTCAGCATTTTGATGTGCTGTGGCACCCTCTCACTCTTATATGGCTTTTTAGGCCCTGTTTTTTAACCTGCCGGCAGGAAAAATTTAAAAAGTGTAAAATTTGCTCTTCCAAGCGGCGGATAAAATTTATTTATGTAAAGGGGGTTAAAAATGACCTTGTAAAAAGCCATATAAGAGTAGGGGATATTATTACTGACGCAGTAAGCATACCGAATCTTTTAAATCTTAAAGACCTTTAGCATATCTTAAAGCTTTTAAATCATTAAAATCTGTAAATCCTTCGTACATACTTATGATTTTGACTTGGAAGTTTTAAGTGTTAATAATGGTTTTGTATTACTGATCTGCGTTAGTATTGATACTTACACCCTAAATTCAGCGAAAGCAGGTAAAAAACATGAATGATTCTTTAGCTTCACAACAAAAATCTAAAAAGACGGGCGGCGATGTGCTGAGTGCCCGTATTTTGTATTTGGCGCTGAAATGCCCCTTACTGCAGGGAAAACACTGCCAGACAGAGACTGTACGGCCAGTTGAGCCGCAGTCTGCCAGAACGGTGAAACCGCCGAGAAAGGACGATGCTTTAGTAGAGCTGCGTATCGTTTTGCCTTATGGTCTGCGCAAGCAGGCACAGGACGAGCATATCAACTGCAGCGCTTTGTTCCGCAGGGCGCTTAAGCGCAGTTTAACGTCACGCCGCAGTTCAGGCGCAAGGTGTGACTAGTGGATCATTTTACAGCGATCGAAAATGCGTGGCTGGAACCTCCGCAGAGCCTGGCGGAAGACGTGTACAGCTGTGAATTGTGTAATGAGGCTGTTGGCGCCGGTGATTTGTATATCGAGCTGGATGGGATCATTATTTGTATAGACTGTCTGGACAGCCTGACGGCGCGGGAGCTGGCAGTAGAGGTGTTGAATAATAAGATCACCGCAGCAGGGTGAGATAAGGGGATGTATTGATGACAGTTACTTGCACAGAAACAGCGGAGTGTGATAAATGGGCCGAAATAGTGGCTTTAGCGCAGCAGGGCAATAAAAAGATGCTGGGGGTGATTTTGCAGGCTTTTGATATCAAACTGCGAAAAATAGCACATACCAGCGCTTATAAAGGTTTTGCCGAGGATGGCGAGCAGATCGAAAGGGTTGCCGTGGTAAAGGCGCTGGAAAAGTGGGGACAGCGGCAGGATTTCGAGAAGCTGCCGGCTTTTATCGTCAGTAAGTCGTATACGGCGCTCAGCAGTGAATGGAAACGCCGGCATAAGGATGAAGAAATGACCTGCCCTTATGAAATAGAAAGCGGCTGTGAATTTGCAGAGGAAGTGCTGACGGCAGATGCGGCGCAGACGACGCGTACTTATTTTGAACAGCAGCAACTGCAGCAGGATTTTGCGGAAGTGCAGGAACTGCTGGTACAGCTTTCGCCCAAACAGGAAGAATTGATCGAACTGCATTTTCTGGAAGGCTGGAGCAACGGCGAACTGGCACAGAGGTTTGGCGTCAGCCCGGCTGCGATCAGCAAAACGATCAAAAAAGGGCTTACTAAGCTGCGGCAGCTGCTGCTTGCAGCGCATCAGGCCGAAAAACAGCGGGAAGCGGAAGAACTGATGATGTAGATAAGCTGGGATATGGATCATCAGGCGCAGGCCGGCAGGCTGTTATGGCACTGCCGGATAGGGTGATCTGACTGGGAAATGCGTTTGCCGCCGCCTGGACAGAGAAACCCGTAAGTGCGCCTGACCATATAAGCCAATCAAAGGCTGAAAATATTGCGAAGGATGTGCTGAAAAATGGAGAGACCTTATGAACAGATACGGCGGATGGTAAAACTGTTTGAATATAACAGGCTGAAGCTGCGGTTTAGAAACGAAGATGAGCGGGCCAGGTTTATTGATAGCTGGGCAGAACGCTTCTGCGAGACGGACGATGCCGAATGGAATATTGCGGTGACTATTATGACTGCCCGCCGCCGCGAACCGAACTTCTATAATATGGAAAAAGCCCTGCGCGAAGCGCAGGGCATAAGGAAGGAACGCAGACTGCAGGATGAATGGCGAGCAAAAGACAAAGGGATTTTTCAGCAAGATCAGCGAGCAAATAATAACGCCGCAGAACAAGGACGGGAAGGAAATGGAAATAATGGAGCAAACGCCCAAATAAGCACTGCTGCCGAAACAAGCGGCGGAGCAACTACCGCCAACACGCAAAAAAGAGCCTTGCAGCTGCAAGGCTCTTATAATTTGAAAACCACTCCGAAAACACCCGAAGAAATAGCGCAGGAAGCGCTACTGAGGTACGAGAGGAGGGTTATTTTAAAAAGAAGGGATTTCTAAAGTTTCTAGAAATATACTTTTTAAAATAATATTTTTCGGGAAAGATTTCTTTGGCTAATATATTTTCCAATAAGTCCAATTTATCAAATAATCTTTTATATTTGTCATTTAAAAGTAATTCAGAATGGGATATATAATAATTTTTGAGATTTTGTTTATACGAGTAAAATGATTCTTTCTTATTATCGATTAATAATAAGTGTTTTCTGCTTATATCATTTAGATCATTAATGCAATCTACAAAATATTTTGCTTCTTCATAAGTGGACATTATTTTATATTCTAAATCAATATTTCTAAAATAACCTAAATTTGCAGATAAATTATCATATACAATAAAAATATTTCTGTTTATTGGAATAAAAGGGAGAGCATTATTTACAGGATAATTAATATCTTTCTGTAATGATAGCAATAAGTTGTTTATAGTTTTTTTGATGACTTTTATTTCAGTAGATAAATTAAATAACATATTATATCTTTGTACCTTTTTATTATCTAATCTCAACCATGCTGCATAGCCAAAATTAGAGCAAGTAAAAATAGTACAGGTGATAATATATAGTATGATATCAGGTTTTAATGATTCCAGTAAATCCATTTACGATACCTCCATTTTTATGATATATTAAAATTATAATATATCAAGAACGATATGCAAATATCATAAAAGAAAGGTGATGAACTATGATCTGGTTAGAAATGAGTAGAGAAGAAAAACATGGCGGTGGGGAATGGTCTTTTCAAAAGTGTATTTGGGCGCCATCACATAAAAAAGGAACAAATAACAAATGGTTATTTTGGGAAAATATTTTAAATGTAAGGAAGAATGATATTGTAATACATTTAAGAGGTAAAGGCGAAGAGGCGGCTTTTATAGGATTTTCTAATGTAATTAGCGACGGATATGAAACGAAAGACAGACCACCACATGCAGGAGTTTGGGAATATGCTGAAAGTTTTTATAGAGCTGATTTGTCAGATTTCACAAAATTTGAATTCCCGAGAAAATTAAAGGATTTTTTTTTCAATCATCAAAATGACTTGATCAGTTATTTGAAAAATAAAAAAGAAAGGCCGTTAAATTGTTTCTTTGTATATCAGGCAGGACGATTACAATGTTTAAATGGTGCGTATTTATCAAAAATCGATAGTGTATTATTTTCACTTATCATAGAAAGCAAAATTCCACCAAAAGATAAAGAAGTTTCGATAGAAAATGTTTTAGTCAATGAAAAATTGCGTGAAGTAGTACAGAGGAGGGGACAGGAGAAATTTTCATTAAAAGTTAAAGAAAATTATAACTGGCATTGTTGTTTTCCTGGATGTGATATAAATGACAAGAATTTCTTGGTTGGCGCACATATAGACAGATGGGCAGATAACGTTGAAAAAAGAGGAAACATATCTAATGGCTTATGTTTGTGTTGTATACATGACAGAGCGTTTGAATTAGGGTATTTTTCAATTGATGATGAATACAAGGTTATTTTGAATAAAGGGAAGGATATTAATAATAGTTTGTTATTTCAGAAATCTGTAAAACCATTTAAAAATCAGATGATAAAACTGGGGAATATTTTGCCAGATATTGAATCATTACAAGCGCACAGGTTGCGAAATGGGATATTTGGAGGATATTAAGAGTGATTAAGTTATTAGATGTTTTTAGAAAGATTTTCCAAAGGAATAAAAAACAAAAAGAAGAGTTTTTGGAGGCAATGAATCAGGCAGATGCTATTATAACGGAGGCTGTGTATTCAAATGAAAAAGAAAAGGTTCTTGATCACATAAGAAGTTTACTCCAACCAATACAAAGAAAATATTTAGGGTGTAGACCTGATTTAGTAGAGTTAAACTTTAGGGAAGTGTTTTTTGATTATTTAAAAGAATTACCATCTGAAAAATTAATACAACCAGCTAAAAATATCATGACAGTAAATCTAGCAAAAGATTGTATTTTACCAGTTCCATGGAATCCAGATCGAGCCAAAGCAATAAACAAAGTAATAATGCAAAATGATTGGGAACAGGATATTACCAATCATTCAATAGAGTTATGGTTACCTATTGGAGTGGCATTTGTTTTAGGAGGACATCATTCAATAGCAGCAGGGGTGTTATATTCTAAAGGGAATATTATTACAGACAAAATTTTCGATATGAAACTTCTTTATGATCATTTTTACTGTGATGGGGTCGATTATAGGAGAAAGAAGGATGGTTGAAAGATTAGTAAAGTAAAATATTTTGAATTTGCAATAGTTTTTGAAATTGGAAGAAAAATGGTGGAAAAGAATATTTCTTAAAAATAAAACAGACCAAGTATACTTGATCTGGTTTATTTTTATTTTAACAGATTGATTCCTTCTAGCATTTGATAGGTTTGTAAAGTGAAATCATCAGTCATTCCACTTACGTGATCAATAATGAGATGGATTCTTAACCACAATTCATAAGTTCTAAAATTAATATCGGTGGTATAGTCATTTAGTGAATGTTTGTAAGCAATTACATATCTTTTTCCTAGTCGATTAAATAGACGTTTTTCAAAATCAAGGTTTTTACAAATGTCATTTTGAGATATAGTTTGGAAATCTTCAAAGCTTAAATTTATAAGACGTTGGTAATGTTTTAAAATACCTGTTATTACTGCATATCCAGTTAATTCGATGCTTTCAGCTCCAATTGATGCATAGAGGGTTTTTCTTGAAACTTTTTTTATATCTAAAATTTTTGATAATTACTGATATAGTTAGACACAGCTTCCACCATTACAATCTTTGGTCAAGGGACAGATATATCCAAGCCAAAGCTTTTTATATAATCTGGAATAGGAACAGGGCAAGATTGATTAGGAAGTTAGATAGTTGATTATGCATAAAAATATAATACCTCTATTCTAAAATTATGAAATTAAAGATCGAACTCTCGATCTTACGGATGCGAACAGGATACTTTCCCAGTTGAGCTATGTCCATAATATGATTTTATTTTACTCTTGCAGAGGAGAATTTACAAGATATTATTGTATAAAGATGATTTTTACAGAATATGCGAAAATAAGTTTGGTATAATACTTGTATTTTGAAATGTTGAAGAGTATAATAAAGGGAAAAATAAGGTATCAAATTATTCCCAGAGGTGAATGAATGTGAAACAGGTGCATGTAAGGGTTGAAGATGAATTGTATGAAAAACTGAACAGTTATTCTGCTGCAACGGATCAGACTATTCAGGATTGTGTCAGAGAAGCGGTAGCCTGCTATGTTACGGATATGAGAAAAAAACAGCGGGAAGTCATTAATAAGCAGTTCACATTTATTGACCTGTTTGCGGGCATTGGTGGAATGAGAATTGCGTTCGACAGATCCGGTGGGCATTGTGTGTATTCCAGTGAGTGGAATAAATACAGCCAGCAGACATATTTTGCCAATTTTGGTGAACAACCTGATGGTGACATTACCAAGGTAAAGGCCGAAGATATTCCCGACCATGACATTCTTGTTGCAGGGTTTCCGTGTCAGCCTTTCTCGATTGCCGGAGTTTCCAAGAAAAACAGCATGGGTAAAGCAACCGGGTTTGAAGATAAAACCCAGGGAACTTTATTTTTTGATGTTTGCCGAATTTTAAAAGAGAAAAAACCTAAAGCATTCATGCTTGAGAATGTAAAGAATCTTTGCAGTCATGATAAAGGCAGAACATTTAAGATTATTTTGGAAGCTTTGGATGAACTGAATTATGAGGCTTTTTACAAAATCATTGACGGACAGAATTATGTTCCGCAACACCGAGAGAGAATACTGATTGTTGGTTTTAACAGAGACCTGTATGGTGATAACATAGATTTTGAGTTTGCATTAACACCGAAAGATCCCAAACCGGTTATGCGTGATATTCTTATTGAAGAAGTTGCTGATAAATATACGTTGTCTGACAAACTGTGGACATATCTTCAGAATTATGCCGCAAAGCATAAAGCCGCAGGAAACGGTTTTGGATTCGGTATTGCCGCACCGGATGGAGTTGCAAGAACAATAAGCGCCAGATATCATAAAGATGGTTCGGAAATACTTATTGCCCAGGAAGAAAAGAACCCAAGGCGACTTACACCACGTGAATGTGCAAGACTTCAGGGGTTCCCTGATGATTTTAAGATTCCTGTTTCAGATACACAGGCTTATAAACAGTTTGGTAATTCTGTAGTAGTACCTTTGATGGAAAATGTGGCAGAACTTATAGTAGACAAGTTGAAGGAACTGGATACCCGAATGGAAAATAAAATGGACAGGCAGGCGATTTAGATGGCAGCAGGATATGCAGAACAGGCGATACAGTCCGTATTGAACAGTTCACAGGGATTCTGTAAGTTTCTTTCGGCCAATGATACTGGAGCGACGGGCGGACACCAGTCGGGTATTCTGATTTCCAAATCAGCGGTAAGTATGTTGTTCAGTGATGGGCAGATGCAACAGGATTGCATTCCCAAACGTACTGTAAAAATAAAATGGCAAAATGATTTTAGCACTGAAAGCTGCTTTACTTATTATGAAAGTAAGAACGAATTGCGTATTACAAGGTTTGGCAGAGGATTTCCCTTTTTGATTCCTGAACAGACCGGAGCATTGTTTGTACTGTCCAGACAAAGTGAAGATGATTACAGCGGATATTTCCTCGAGACAGAGGAAGATATTGAAGAATTCTTGAATGCATTTGCTCTCAGTCCTACGGGAACAAACAGCCTTATTGATGTTGGGGCCATCCATCCGGAAGTGCATGAGAGAATGGCTGTTCAGGAATTTATAGACAGTATTAGTGTCGAGTTTCCCTTGTCAGAAGAAATGTCTGCCGCTGCCAGAAATATTCAAAACAGAGTGTATAATAATATTGATTATATACGCACTAATCCTGACAGGAAAATTGTAGAATGGACAAATATGGAATATACTCTTTTCAGAGCGTTGGAATATGCCAGATATGGGGATCTGATTAACAGGGGATTTCAATCTGTTGAGGAGTTTGTTCGGATTGCCAATATGGTGCTGAATAGGCGTAAAAGTCGCGCGGGAAAGAGTCTTGAACATCATTTGTCGGCCATATTTGATGGGAATGCAGTCAGATATGAATCACAGGCGGTTACAGAAGGTCGTAAAAAACCTGATTTTATTTTTCCATCAGGAGAAGCCTATCGTGACAGCAGCTTTTGCGTAGATAAATTAGTTTCACTGGCAGCAAAAACAACGTGTAAAGATCGCTGGAGACAGGTTTTAAATGAAGCTGACCGGCTGAGAGATAAACCAAAGTACCTGTGTACACTTCAGCAGGGAATATCAGGTGCTCAGATGGATGAAATGCAGACTGAAAATGTAATTCTTGTTGTTCCGCGACCCTATATCAGAACATATCCGGCTGATCGGCAGGACAGAATCTGGACTTTGGCGAAATTCGTGCAGTATTTAAAATCAATAGAGGAATAACAGATGGATATAATTACAGCAGAACAGCGCAGTCGGAATATGGCGGCGATACGTTCCGGAAATACCAGGCCGGAGCTGTATCTGCGGAAACTTCTTTTTTCCATGGGTTACAGATACAGTATTAATTCAAAAAAAGTGCCGGGGCATCCGGATATCTATCTGAGAAAATATAATACGGCGGTATTTATTAACGGTTGTTTCTGGCACAGGCACGAAGGTTGCAAATATTCATATATGCCAAAATCCAGAGTTGAGTTTTGGCAGAAAAAGTTTGAGATGAATATCAGACGTGATGGTGTCGTCAAAGCAGAGCTGAAAGATGCAGATGTTAAATGTCTGGTCATATGGGAGTGTTCCATTAAAAAGATGGGGAAAAATCCTGAATTCTGCAGTGAAATACTTAGTGAAATAACAGAGTTTTTTAAATCCCAGAACCTATATATGGAGCTGTGAGTTTGTATGAAAAGGCAGATCGCAGGATTGTTAAGAATATGGGATGTTTTAGGGGAGGCTTATGATGAAAAAGCTTACTATGATATTACTGGTTTGTATTATTACAGTGGGATACTCAGTTTCTGCATATGCAGCTGATTGGCAGTGGATAACATCAACTGATACAAATACTTTTTCTTTTGATAAGGAAAGTATCAGAAAGACAACTACTGGAAAATACACTGTATGGACAAAGAATGAATATACAGAAGCAGAATCCAGAAGAATGTCTGATGAATTTATGTTTGATAAGCCTCTTGCTTATGTATTGTCGAGAATAGAATTCGACTATAAAAATGAAAACATGGGTTTTCAGGCAGAAGCATATTATGCGAAAGATGGAAGTGTATTATATAATTATACAAATAAGTACTATGATTTAACGCCCATTATTCCTGACACAATAGCTGAATATACATTCTATAAAACATTTGAGGCATATCAAAGGAAGTACGGAAAAGTTTAGAACTTATCCAGGGATAAAATTTCAATTATTTGTATTACAGAACAAAAAGCCGCTGAATATTCAGCGGCTTCCTTCATTATTAAACTTGGTGGAGACGAAGAGGATCGAACTCTCGACCTTACGGATGCGAACCGTACGCTCTCCCAGCTGAGCTACGTCCCCACTACATAAAATATCTTACTCCTGGCGGCGCAAAATTACAAGTATATTTTTAGCTTTGGTGCTTGCCGCTATGTATACACGCGCACTTATTGACAACTTTTGCCGCTGGTGCTACACTTTAAAGTAATTTCATAAGTATTTGATCGATGATGAGGATTAGTAACTTTGCCAAGCGGACCTCAGCGAGCCGGTGACAGTGCAAGTCCGGCGTTTGGCGGCAGGGTGAATGGACCTTTAAGATACGGCTTGAGCCCGCAAGGGGGTAGACGCCGTCGGGATGCTTCGCCCGTTACCAGGGAAGGGGATATCGGCCATGGCCCGTATCTTAGCGAGCGGACCTTAATCGGTCAAGCAGGGTGGTACCGCGAAAGTTGTGTCTTTCGTCCCTACATGGGGATGAAGGGCTTTTTTTATTTGCCCGGGCTGAAGGAGGCTTATATTATGGATAAAGAAAAAAATACCAGGCTGCCGTTGGTGGATCTGATCGAAGTTAAACCAATGCAGGACGGCTACCGCTGGGTAGCGATCACGGCGATGCTGTTCGCTATCGGCATCATCCTGCACACGGTCAGCCCTAATGTGGGCGGCGTGACGCCGAACTGGACGATCGCCATGTATTCTATCGTTATCAATCTGACGAATCCGACGCTGTCGCAGGCTGTGGGCATCGGTTTTATTGCGGGCATCACGCTGGTGCCGTCGTCGAAGTCGGCTTTTCCGCTGGGTAATATCGCCAGCGAGCTTTCGGGTGCGATCACCTGCTGCATCCTGGTCAAGGCGATGCTGCGCTGCGGTTTGGGCAAGTGGAAGCTGCGCCCCCTGGTGACGGGATTTTTGGCAACTATGGCCAGCGGCGGTGTGTTTACTTTCATTTTAAAGATCGTTCTGGGCCTGCCGCTGCATGTCTGGCTGTATGCCATGCTGCCGGTGGTGGCGATCGTGGGCGCGCTGAACGGCATGATCACCTTTTTGCTGTTCGGGCCGGTGCAGAAGCTGTTTTTTGTGCAGGAGGACGATGAATGATGGAGAGCGTTATCAGGCTGGAAAATTTTTATTTTGCTTATAATAAATCGGAGCTGGTGCTGCAGGATATCGACCTGGAGATCAAAAAGGGTTCGTTCACTGTGGTGGCCGGCCCCAGCGGCGCGGGCAAAACTACTTTGTGCAAGGCGATGACGGGCATCGTGCCTTTTTATATGGGCGGGCGTTACAGCGGCGATGTGCAGGTGCTGGGCGAATCGACTAAAGGCCGCCGGGTGTCGGATATCGCGATGCGCGTGGGGCTGATGCTGGAGGATTACGAAAGCCAGCTGGTTTCGCTGACCGCGGGCGAGGAAGTGGCTTTCAGTTTGCTGAATCACGGTTTTGCGCCGGAGGAGGTGGCGGAGCGTACCCGTAAGGCTTTGGAGGACGTGGGTCTGCCGGGGCGCGAAAGCTATCAGCTGGACGAGCTGTCGGGCGGGCAGCGCCAGCGTTTGCTGCTGGCGGCTACTTTGGCGGTGCATCCCGAGATCATTGTGCTGGATGAGCCGGTATCGGCGATGGACCCGGACGGGGCCCATTCGCTGTATGAGCTGTTATATGCGATCCATCAGCGTTACGGCACGACGATCATCGTAGTTGAGCATCGAGTGGACTATCTGTTGCCTTATGTGACGGACATGGTAGTGCTGAAGGAGGGGCAGCTGGTAACGGCTGATACCTTTGCCGCTGCGGCGCGGACGATGTATGAGGACGAGGAGCTGCGTCCGCTGGTGCCTGCGTTATGGCAGGTGAAGCTGGGCGTCGAGCGCCGTTTCGGCATCACTTTGGGCGAGTGGCGGACTGAGGCAGAGGCGGCTGCGGAATTACAGATGCTTGGTTTTGAAGGGGGGAACGCCTGATGCTGGAGGCTAAAGAGGTCAATTTTGCTTACCGCAGGGGTCTGCCGGTACTGAACGATATCGCCTGCACGATCGGTGACGGCGAGTTTGTGGCGCTTTTGGGCCATAACGGCAGCGGCAAGACGACGCTGAGCCGTTTGTTCATGGCGCTTCTGCATCCCCGCAGCGGGCAGGTGCTGGTAGACGGCGAGGATATCGTCAATTATGAGCCGGCCGACCTGGCTGACAAGATCGGTTATGTATTCCAGAACCCGGATCTGCAGATTTTGGAAGATACGGTTTTTGATGAGGTGGCGTATGGGCCGAGGGCTAAAAAGCTGACGGCAGAAACGATTAAAAAGCAGGTGGAGGCAGCTTTGGCGGCTACAGGGCTGGCCGAGCTGGCGGGTGCGTATCCGCGTCTGCTGTCCTTTGGGCAGAAGCGGCGGCTGGGTGTGGCGTCGGCGCTGGCGCTCAATCCGCGTACTTTGATCTTAGACGAGATCACCAACGGTCAGGATGCGATCGAGAAAGAGCGGATGATGCAGTATTTGCAGACGCTGAACGAAGAAAAGGGGATCACGATCGTGTTGATCTCGCATGATATGGACGTGGTGCGCCGTTATGCGAAGCGGGCCATTGTCCTGAAGGACGGCGACCTGGTGTATGACGGTACGCCGATGGAGCTGTTCGGCGGTGCGTATGCTGTGGAAGAATGGGGCCTGCGCCGGCCGACGGCGGCTGCTTTGGCGGGCAGTCTGGGTTTTACGGCGGCGACACCCGAGGAGTTCTGCCGCCTGTTGGTGCGGAAAGGAGCTGAGGACTGATGCGGATCAGTGCGTTTACTCAAATCATTGTCACTGTTGCTGTGACGGCGTGGGTCTTTATCCTGCCGGTCAAGGCGGTGGCGACGATCCTGGTTTTTGAGCTGGCTTTACTGCTGTCGATCAAGCGCGACCGCATGACGATGGCGGCGATCGGCGGTTTGGCGGTGTTCACCGGGCTGATGATCCTGTTCCAGCTGCTGTTCGGTTCGCCGCTGGAGGTAGCGCTGACGGGTGGCCTGCGGATGCTGGTCATGACGATGGCGTTTTTGTGTATGCTGGCGGCGACGCGTATCCAGGATATTGCCCAGACGCTGGTGGACCGTTTCCACCTGCCCTGTGAATATGCTTTTATGCTGACGACGGCGCTGCGTTTCGTGCCTAATTTCCTGGCTGACAGCGAGATCACGCTGGATGCTCAGTCCTGCCGCGGTTATTCCAACCGGGGCAACTGCGTGAAACGCCTGCTTTCGTATGTCGTGGTCATCAGACCGCTGGTCATGCGGGCGGTGGCCAAGTCCGAAACGCTGGCGCTGAGTATGGAGCTGAAGGGTTTCGGCAGCAATACTTATAAAAATATGCCGCGCGAGCCGCTGGGAGCCGCCGATTTTATCGTGCTGGGGCTGGTCGTGGTCCTGAGTACCTATCCGTTCTGGAAATGATGCCCGGCTGAAAATTTAAGATCATCCTGCAAGCAGCTGCTGCCTTAGAAAGGGAGCGGCTGCTTTTTTTTGAGTAATATAATAATTTTATTGCCTAAAATAATATAAATTACAGTTGATAAAAATAATAAATATGATAGAATAAAATCAGCAAAGTATATAATAATATCGAACTATTTTAAATGTATGGATAGAAGGTGGCTGTAATGGTACAATCGGGTGATACTCTCGTTTTATCTTTAGCTGAATTACTGGGCGGCAAGCAGGTGGATACCGGAGTCATCGACAGGGCTCTGGCGGAGCTCTGTTCTGCTTTTGATTTTGACGGCGGGCTGATCTATGAATTGGACCAGTACAACCATCTGCATCTGAAAGAACGCTGTCTGCGTAAGGAGCTGCCTTTGCGGGGCAGCTTTCCGATCGACGCGGTCGACGCTGCTTACCGCAGCTATCTGGCGCAGGAAACCTTTGTCTGGCTGGAGGGTGGACAAAAGAACAGTACGGCTGAGAATGCTTTGCTGGAGCTGTTTGCGGCGCAGTCGCTGGTAGTGGCTTCAGTAGTCGATGAAACGCTGCAGATCTACGGGCTGCTGGTATTTGTACAGCAGTCGGCCCGGCCGGTGCCGCCGGCAGGCACGCAGCAGCTGCTGAAGACAGTGCTGTCGATGTTTGGCCGGTATATAGGGGTGCGGGTCTATCAGAACAAGCTGACTTTTGCCAAAAATTCGCTGGAAAGCATTTTGGATAATACGGGTATAGATATTTATGTCAACGATTTCCATACCCATGATATTTTATATGCCAATCGTTCTATGGCGGCCCCGTACGGCGGTATTTCGCAGTTTTTGGGGCGCAAGTGCTGGGAGGTGCTGTTCCCGGGTCAAAACGGGCCTTGTGCTTTCTGCCCGCAGCAAAAGCTGATCGATGAGAACGGTGAACCGACTAAGATCTATTCCTGGGATTATCAGCGGCCTTTCGACGGTTCTTGGTTCAGGGTGTTCAGCGCGGCGTTCCGCTGGGTGGACGGCAGACTGGCCCATGTGGTGAGCAGTGCCGATATCACTGACAATAAGCGCAACGAAGCTTTGGTCGAGTATCTGGCCAATTATGATTCGCTGACGAACCTGCCGAATCGCCGGATGCTGGTGAAGGAGTGCGAGCGCCGAATCGACAAAACGCAGGAGGGCGGCGAAGGTTATCTGCTGTTTTTTGACATCGACGGCTTTAAAAAGATCAACGATACCTTTGGTCACGAAGCGGGGGACGAGTTCTTAGTGCAGCTGGGACAGTTCTTTTCCGGCATCCCGCTGCTGCATGAAGCTATTTATCGCAACGGCGGCGATGAGTTCATCGCGATCATTGACGGCGATAAAACGGAAGCTAATATCCGGAATCTGGCCAGCTTTATCCATCGGCGGTTTGCCCAGCCCTGGCGGCTGAAAAGGGGCGAGGTATTCTGCAATGTCAGTATCGGCGTGGCGCGTTATCCCGAGGACGGGAGGACGGCGGAGGAGCTGCTGCTCAAAGCTGATCAGGCCATGTACAAGGTGAAGAAAGCCGGCGGTAAGGGTGTCCTGTTTGGATATGAGCTGTAAATCTTAATAATAAAAGCCTTTATGACAAAGTCATAAAGGCTTTTTTATGTGCAGATCCTGATGATCAGGGCGGTCAGTTTTGGCTGCCGCCAGGTAAAAGTCCAAAAACAGCTGGGCGGTGGCGCTTAACCGGTCTTTTTTGGACCAGAACAGCGTCTGCTCAAAATACAGTTCATCATCAGCCAGCTGCTGCTGCAGCAACCCTTGGGGGAAGTCGTCCCTGCCGCCGGCGGAAACGATGGCGATGCCGCTGCCGTCCTGCACGAAAGCGAGTGCGGCAGTATTGGTGGTGGCGATAAAGCGGATCTTGGGCATGAAGCCGTGCTTGAGGCAGGCTTTGCGCAGCAGGCTGTAGCAGCCGAAGTTACAGCAGACAGGGATATTCTGTAATTGTTTCGGCGTCAGCGGCTGCTGTGGGTCAAGTCCGCAGTTTGCCTGCGGACTGTAAACGGCGTAAAAATATTCTTTCTGCGTTTTGTGGGCGGCAAACAGCTGCGGTGACGGCAGCGGCGCGTTGGCAAAGGCAAAATCACTGCTGTTTTCCGCAATATGTCTGGTCTGGGCGCTGACGGCTTCTTCCCGGAACTGGAAGCAGATTTCGGGATAGGCGGCCGCAAAGGGACGCAGATAGGTGTTGATGAAAAAGGTGCTTTTGGCAGGCGAAACGCTGAAGCGCAGTGTGCCGGAAGCTTTTTTATTGAAGCTCTGCATATCTAAAAGGATGGTTTCTTCGGTGCGACAGATCTGGCGGGCCTTGCCCAGAAAGGCTTCCCCGGCTTCGGTCAGGGTCAGCTGGCGTTTGCCGCGCGCAGTCTGGATCAGCTTGGCGCCGTAATAGTGCTCCAGCGTTTTGATCTGGGCGCTGAGGGCCGGCTGGGCCAGGGCCAGTTTTTTGGAAGCTGTGGTCAGGTTGCCTGTTTCGGCGACGGTGATAAAATTACGGTAAAATTCAAAATCCATAGCTCACCTCTAAAAAATATAAGAAATTCTTATTATAATAACAAAGAAATAGTATTTTACTTTTTTATACCACCATTCTACAATAAAAATAGTTTGAGAGCAAGAAGGGGATGGGGTTATGTACGGAAGTAAACGCAAGCGCCGCCTGCACAGCGTAGCGGTATTGCTGGGACCGCTCAGCTTCGGCTTGACGATACTGCTGCTGGAATGGTTCTTTGGCTTCAAAGCGGCTGCGGCGCTGGGGACGACGGTCTGGATGGCGCTGTGGTGGATATTGCGGCCGGTCAATATTTCGGTGACGGCGTTCGTGCCGATCGGTGTCAACGCATTGTTTGACCTGATCCCGATGCAGCACGTTATCAGTCAGTATTTTTCTGAGATCATCGTGCTGCTGTTCGGCGCTGATCTGGTCTGCCTGACCTGGGCGACGACGGGGCTCGACAAGCGGCTGGCGATCAAGACCCTGTGCTGTATCGGCACGTCACTGCGGCAGCAGATAGCAGTCTGGCTGCTGGTAGCGACAGTACTGTCCATCTTTCTGCCGAATGTGGTCGTCTGTACGATCCTGGTACCGGTAGCGGTATCCATGCTGCAGTTTATTGGCGAGGAAAACATCAAAAACAGTAAGCTGGCAGTGCCGATCCTGCTGGCGATCGTCTGGGGCGCGGGCATCGGCGGCTTCGGCTCGCCTTTGGGCGGGGCGGCGAACCTGGTGGCGATCAGCTATCTGGAAAAGCTGACAGGACAGGAATTTATGTATATCGACTGGGTGGTTCGTTTTCTGCCGCTTTTGGTACTGGTCCTGCTGCTGAATCTGTTTTTCCTGTTCCATTTGCCGGTGCCGGTAAAGCGCTTGGCTGGTACCAGCGAATATTTTAAGGAAATGTACGCGCAGCTGGGTACGATACGGCTGGGCGAAAAAATCAGCATGGTGCTGTTTGTCGCGGCGACACTGCTGGCTTTTATCCGGCCGCTGTACGCCGGGTGGCTGCCGGCGCTGAAGCCTGCGTATGTCTTTCTGATCATGGGGCTGCTGGCCTTCACCTTCGAGGATGAGGACGGCAAGGCTCTGCTGACCTGGGAATTTGCGGAAAAGGGCGTTATGTGGGGCATGCTGTTTTTATTTGCCGGCGGCCTGGCTTTGGGCAGTCTGGTGACGGAAACCGGCGCGGCCCTGAAAATGGCTGAGGCGATCACGCTGCTGCCGCTGACTGGCGGTCTGGAAACGGTGTTTGCTTTTACGCTGTTTTCGACGGTGCTGACCGAGATTTCCAGTAATACGGCTGCCGCCGCCATTGCTGTGCCTGTAGTGCAGAGTATTGCGCAGGCGCTGGGGCTGAACCCGATCCCGTATTTGTTCGTGGCGATCGTCGCCTTCAACAGCGCCTATGTGCTGCCGGTATCGATCAGGGCTATCCCGGTCAGCTATGGGCTGGACCCGGCCGAGCTGTTTAAAAACGGGCTGCTGCTGTCGCTGTGCAGCGTACTGCTGATCACAGTCGTCGGTTATTTGTTCATCAGGTACTGGCCGTTGTTCTCGACGGTCTGAAAAGGGTCTGTCGCTCCCACTGCTGCATGGCGGTGGGATTTTTTTGTGCGGGCGCTGGCGGCACAAGGTTTGGGAAAGTATGAGCCGGAAAAAGAGTTCACCAAAAACAAGTATTTATTTAATAT
>OGFC01001125.1_pt1 | contig 17457 bp, 10 predicted proteins | sample 1570841 | NCBI WGS metagenome assembly OGFC01 (sample SAMEA2582137, study PRJEB24529) | metagenome | biome: Human gut stool | place: China | collected 2011 | reverse complement strand
GCGGCCATACCGACCCGCGAACGGACCTGATTCAGTTCCGCATCCCCATTCTCACCGTTACGAACCTTCGCTTCACTTTTCATTAATAAGACATCGGCATAACGGAATAAGACGATATCGTTATCCATCAGTTTTCCGTCTTTGGTAGCCGTTTTGTCGATAGCGTATTTCTTCATACGGGCACCGGCCACCTTCTCATACGTTTTCCCCGATACATCCAGATCGACCATCCAGGGTAGATATTCCAAAACACCCCCGTTATCCAGACGGATGGTATCCCCGTTCAGGTCGAGCATAATGCCGGCAAAATAACACTTGTCGAAGCGGGAGTCTACCGAACCGGTATCATAGCCGAAGGTGCGAAGCGCTTCTATAGTGGCAGAAGAACCGTTCTCGCCCGATAATCCGTACGCTTTGGCATGGTTATAATGGCGGGAACGGAATAAGTATTGCATCTGGTTCGTGTAGAAATTCTTATCCATCGGAATGGTAAATATATTCTCTACGGAAGTCTCGTTGAATACCGAGAAGTTATCTTCATAATTGCGGGAAAGCTGATAACCGAGTGCAGTGATGGAGTCGCAGTAGGCAACCGTTGTTTGCCAGGCATTCAAGCGCTGTCCGCCTACTTCAAAGAACAAGCTTTTCCCATCCGGACGGCTGCCGCTTGTCCAGTCGTTATCCGTATAGACCTCTGCATTCAATGCCAGTTTAGCCAACAGGAAATAAGCTACCGGACGAGTCATCCGGCCATAATAATCCCCCAACTGGTTACTCCTTTCCGTACTCAGCAGCGGCAGCGATTCCTGCAATTCCTTTACAACAAAGCTGAACACTTCTTCGCGGGTACTCTGTTTCACTTCCTTCATCGGAGTAGAAGAAGATAATACCAGCGGCACACGTCCGAACATATCGACCAGATAATAGTAATACATGGCCCGGAAAGCCCTGACTTCCGCCATATAAGCCGGTATATATTTATTGTTGGTTTGTTTATAGAACTCATCCAACCGTTCGAGCGATTTATTGCTTAATACGATTACCTTGTACAAATATTCCCAGGTTGCCCGTATCGCATCACTGTTGACACCCCATTTATGAAGGAACAATCCTTGCCAGAAACCGCCGTCATACCAGTCGCCGCCCCGGGTCGGCAAGATAGCCTCATCGGTAGTAAACGTATTCAAGTCGTAAATTCCCCGGTAAGTACCCTGCAATCCCTGGCTATCGCTGTAACCTCCTACATAATTATAAAGTGTCGCCACTGTATTCAGGTAGGCCGAAGTGGCATTATCATAAGCATCCTCTTCCGGTATCTGATCCCTCGGGTTCTCTTCCAGGAATTTACTGCATGAGAGAAGGGCAAAGCCACATAATATACAGGAAAGTAAAATTAATTTCTTCATCATGATAAACGATTAAAATTGAAAACTCAGGCCAACAGTATAAGAGCGATAAACCGGATAATTCCGTTTATCGTCTATCCCCAGCGTGTTATTGACTATATAGCTGTTAATCATAGGCGTAAGGCCGGAATAACCGGTGATCGTCGCCAGGTTATTCACGGAACACGACAGTCGCAGGCTCCGTACATACTTCTTCCATTTACCTAACGGCACATTCCAGCCGACAGTCAGGTAATCGAAATTGATATAATCGCCTTTTTCCAACCAGTAATCGGTAGCCGTCTGGTCTTTGATATTCTGCCCGGGTGCTCCCTGCATGACATTGTAGTCGGGAAAGCTGCCCATATTCATATAGGTAAGTGAAGTCCCGTTATAGATCTTATGTCCGAATGCGCCGTTTATCTGTAAGGATACATCGAAATGCTTGTACCGGAAACTGATATTCGAGCCCAGCATGGTTTTAGGAGTTGCCTGTCCGGCAATATAACGGTCTTCGCCATCCTCAATATTCACTCCTCCCCCGTTCAGGTCGGCAATCTCATATTTATAACTACCATCCTCCTGCTGCGTCAATCCTGTACAATGAGGGAGATAAAAGACACCCAAAGGCTGCCCGACAACCTGGTAGACAATATGATTATATCCACCGTGGAAGCCTGCACCATTCAGATCCGAGATACTGGTATATTCCGGGGCAGACATCTGTTCCCCTTTATACATTCCGCTCAGGGACAATAATTTATTCTGCTGGAACGTCACATTCACGTTCACGCTCAGTTCCATATCTTTCGTCTGGAGAGGAGTGACACCAAATCCCAGTTCGACACCGCTGTTACGCATGGAACCGAGGTTTGCCAGCAACTTATTATAGGCGAACGGCGGAACGCTCACATCATAGAGATAAAGCATATCGCTCGTCTTCGAATTATAATAATCGAAGGTAAAGAGCAAGCGGTTACGTAAAAAGCCGACATCTATACCGGCATTCACCGTACGCTTCACCTCCCACTTCAGGTCGGGGTTGGCATTCCGTATCACCCCCATCGTCACCGTCGGAGTACCACCGGAAGAGACTACCCCGTTAGGCTTGACCAACTGAAGGGAATTATACGAATCGATAGCATCCTGATTTCCCGACAAACCGTAACCGGCACGCACCTTCAGGTTATTCATAAACGTGAACTGCTTCATAAAATCCTCCTCACTTACCACCCAGGCAGCGGAGACGGAAGGAAAGAAACCCCATTTATTATTCTTTCCGACCTTCGACGAAGCATCCGCACGCGCATTGACCGTGGCTACATACCGCCCAGCATACACATAATTCACACGTCCCAAGAAAGAGCTCAGGCGAGGATCTTCATAATAAGAATTCGTTCCTTCCCACAAGCGCACCGCTCCTGCCTGCAGGTTGTTATAGCCGAACTTATCGGACGAGAAGTTCGTTACCGTCGTATAGAACCCGGTCAGTATGTTCTTCTGTGCTTCCGCCAGGCCAAGCGCATCCAGATGATGTTTTCCCCAGTCGTTCGAGTAACTCAACATCAGGTTACCCAGCAGGTCTTCCATCTTCCTCTCCCCTTTATAGGCTTGTCCATGCGCCCATACCGTGGTCGGCAGATACTGGGAGTTATCTATTACATTATAGGTATAAGAACCGAAAGCGGAAAACTTCAACTGCTTACTCAGCCTGACCGTAAATTTCAGATGCGTATTAAAGTGCGCATTCGAATCATCGTCTTTCACCTCCAACCAGGCCAACGGATTGGTGATCTGGCTGGCATTGGTAACACCGTTCCACGATCCGGTCTGTTCGTCCCGATGGTTGGGAAAGGTCGGATTGAACGCTGCCGCCGAATAAAACGTCTTTTGGATATCATTCAGGTAACGGTTCTTTTGCAGGGAACCGAAAACACCCATATCTATTTTCAACCGGTCGCTGAAAGCCTTTTGCGAAATATCCAGTTTAACGGTAAAGTTCTGCATATCATTTGTCCGTACCACCCCGTCACGATCCACCACACCAAGGGATGCACGATAGTTGGATGTTTCAGAGCCGCCGCCCAGAGCAATATGATGGTTCTGCACGATCCCGACACGGGTAATCTCATCGGGGAAGTTCGTGTTATAGCCCAAGTCCAGGATATCGATATTCCGTTCATTGGCAACCGCGCGGAAGTCGTCGCCCGAAAGCATCTTCATATTCTTATAAACCGCTTCCACCCCGAAACTACCATCGTAACTGATACTGAACGCACCGCCCTTCCCCTTTTTGGTGGCCACTTCAATCACACCGGAAGCACCGCGCGAACCATACTGTGCCGTCTCGGAAGCATCTTTCAAAATCGTGAAGCTCTCTATATCCGCCGGATAAATGGAACTAAGCGTACTCAAATCGGAAGAAACCCCGTCGATAATGACCAACGGATCATTACCACCGGTCAGGGAAGTTGTACCACGTACCCGGACAGAAGTCAGGGCGGCCGCCCTGTTCGTTCCCGGAGAAATACTGACACCGGCCGACTGGCCGCTTAACGCATTCAGCGGATTGGATACAAAACCTTTGTTCATCCGCTTTTCCGATACCTTATCGACAGAACCTGAAATGGTACGTTGGTTGCCCGTCGCATATCCCACCGATATCTCCTCATCCATCTTCACCGTATCGGGAACGACAGTCTTTATCGAATCAGGCAATAACCGGGTCACTTGCCCCCGGCCTTCCCAGGAAGTGATGAATAATAAGCCTGTAGAGAATATTGCAACTTTCAAATAGGAATGAAATAACTCAGCCATAGACATATCGATTTAAGATTATGAAACCCCTTTTATTAAAAACTATCCATCAACAACGATTGTTCATGAAACCGGAAATGTTTTCGAAGGAAACCTATACCCCATTTAGCTATAATTAATAATCATAGCCGATAAATTATTTACGGAAATATTTCTTTATTCAGCAATACATTGTACCTTTGTCCTCGTTAAAAACAGGAAGTATTATTATAAGTAATAACATATAAAACTTATTATTATGTCTAAAGTAACAGTTGTTGGCGCCGGTAATGTAGGTGCTACATGCGCAAATGTTCTTGCCTTCAATGAAGTGGCAGACGAAGTTGTAATGCTTGATGTAAAAGAAGGCGTATCCGAAGGTAAAGCAATGGATATGATGCAGACAGCTCAGCTGCTGGGCTTCGATACTACATTGGTTGGCTGCACAAACGACTATGCAAAAACAGCAAATTCTGATGTTGTTGTTATCACTTCAGGTATTCCTCGTAAACCGGGTATGACTCGTGAAGAGTTGATCGGTGTAAACGCAGGTATCGTTAAGAGTGTAGCAGAAAATCTACTGAAATATTCTCCGAATGCAATCATCGTAGTTATCTCTAACCCGATGGATACAATGACTTATCTGGCATTGAAAGCACTGGGTGTACCTAAAAACCGTATCATCGGTATGGGTGGTGCTCTGGATAGCTCTCGTTTCAAATATTTCTTGTCTCAGGCTTTGGGCTGCAACGCCAACGAAGTGGAAGGCATGGTTATCGGTGGTCACGGTGATACTACCATGATTCCGTTGGCTCGTCTGGCTACATACAAAGGTATCCCTGTTAGCAAACTGTTGAGCGCTGACAAACTGCAGGAAGTTGTTGCTTCTACAATGGTTGGTGGTGCTACACTGACTAAATTGTTGGGTACTTCTGCTTGGTATGCACCGGGTGCTGCCGGAGCATTCGTTGTTGAATCAATCATCCACAACCAGTGCAAGATGGTTCCTTGTTCAGTTTATCTGGAAGGAGAATACGGCGAATCTGATCTTTGTATCGGTGTTCCTGTTATCCTGGGTAAGAACGGTATCGAAAAGATCATTGAACTGGAACTGACAGCTGAAGAAAAAGAATTGTTCGCTAAGAGCGCTGTAGCTGTTAAGGGCACAAACGCTGCTTTGAAAGAAGTAGGTGCATTATAATCAGTAAACAAACTCATTGATTATATAGGAAAGAGGGTAGCTCCGATGGGGCTATCCTCTTTTTACTTTTATAAAACCCACGATTATAGAAGTAACTCTAAAGGTGTTTTTTCATAAACGATAACTTCCAATAGTATAAAAAGAACGAATAGCCTCCGGCCGATTATCTGTTTGTATATTGTATTCTACCGCATAGGTAGTGACCTTCTGGCTCAATTGTCCTTTCTTCTTTTCCGTTTGTCACTTGTCGAACGCTTGTTTGTCAGCTGTCAAACGCTTGTTCGACAATTGTGATACAAGCGTTCGACAAGTGACAAACAATAAAATAGTACTGACTTGCATGATAATAGTATACTATATATCCTGTTATTACTCATTACTCCAGTCTCACTCTTCGCCTGAAGGAATAGACTAAGAATGGTATTGATTTTAGGCAGGAATATGAAGCATTAATCCAAAAACAAAGCCGTCTCCTTCATCTAAGTAAAATTTCCTTCAGCCTTAAACACAAGATGTTCAACTATATATCCTCGGCGCTGAACAATTGAAGGATTTATTTTGGAAAACTTTTTTATAAAGGATTGTTTGCCAATAACTGAAACATCCCTCTCTGATAAAAATGCGAATCTCCTTATCCCGCCACAAAAGGCAAACCGTCATTCTTGTACTTATTGAGACATTTACGATCCCAATTGATCCCCCGCTTCACGATTTTAGCCGGGATACCTGCAATGATCACATTCGGTTCATTAAACTCTTTCGTCACGATACTGCCCCAGCCCACAATACTATTATCCAATATTCTTACATTCTTACCGATCTTTGCGTCCTTTCCTACCCATACATGCTTGCCTATTTCTATACTCCGGGCAAAATTTATCGGTTCCCCTTCCAAATTCGTTATCGTATGCGCATCCGTACACCAGATGTCGATCCCCCAACTTAACTGACTATCGTCTCCAATGCTAACGCACGAGTCATCTTCCTGCAAATACAAAGTAACCCCATTGATCACGACACGGTCTCCGATATCTACCCGGCAGTTGTTGGCCACTCTCGAAACACCCGCACCCAATCCCGGTAGCTGGCCGATGATCAGTTTCAGTCCCGTCATACCTAATATAGTAGAATAACGCAAGATGATCGTACCAATATGTACAACATTGTTATCCCCTTTTACAATCAGAAGGAAGCCACCGCCAAGCAACAATTCTTCCGCACTCTCTTCCGAATCGAAGCACATAGAGATACGATTATTGTTCCCTATGATCGAAATGTTAGCCTGATCAATCAGCTTACTAAATCTTTCATCCTGAGAAGAAAGGCAATCAATGCGATTATTCGGGAAAATGAATGTAAACTCATTGTTCTGACCGTTAATATGTTCCATATCGTCCTAAATATTATTGTTGATATCCGCCCTTTCCGGCACGGCTTCTTATTTCACTCCCTCAAATATACGAAAAGGGAATAATATTATTCCTATCTTTACGCACTCAAGATAAGCTAGTATTATATGCCCGAAAAATCAATACATTGTGAGACGATAAAGAAACTTCAAGAAGGTTCGTATGAGGCTTTCGATACATTATATAATGTATACGCCGACTCTCTATACGGATTTGCCCTATTGCATACCAAGTCGACCGTACAAGCTGAAGATATTGTTCAGGACACTTTCCTCAAGCTGTGGAATATGCGGGAATCCTTATCGGTGGAAGGTTCTTTCAAATCCATGTTGTTCACCATCGCGAAAAACCATGTAATAGATATTTTCCGCCAGCAGGTAAACCGGGCAAACTTTGAAGATTACATCGCTTTCTGTGAGGACGAAAACTTACTGGATAATACCTCCGTCGAGAAAGTCTACTACAACGATTTCCTCGAAAAACTGGCGATCGCCAAACAAAAACTGACACCCGCCCAACGCAACATCTTCGAACTGAGCCGTGAGGAAGGGATGAGCAACACCGAAATAGCCGCCGCCTCGAACCTATCCGAACAGACGGTAAAGAACCATTTATCCGCAGCGTTGAAAGTATTACGTGTCGAACTCGGCAAATACAACTTCCTCTTTGCCCTCTTTATTTAAGCATAGACAAAATATGTTTTAGAACACATCAAAATAGCTGGTACTATTTTGGTGCTCTTTCGTGTAACTATAAACGATCAAGAAAGTATGACTGATTTATTCAACAAATTATATTCTCAATTCTTAAATGGAAATACCAACAGGGAACGGTTCAAAGACTTCAAGGAGTCTTTGAATCAACTCCCGGATACCGAACTGGCCAAAAGTATGGAAGACTTCTGGCAGGAGAACGATCACTTTCCGGCAATGGATGCACAACGCAAACAGGATCTCCGTAACAAGCTCCACGAACAAATAGTACCTCAACAGAAAAAGACATTTGTACAGTGGTACCGGATCGCGGCAGCTATCGCCGTAATTACTCTGCTCTCCGTTACCGGCTGGAATATCTCTGTTATGCAGAAACAGCCATCCGGTGAGCCTTTCCTGGCGGAAGTCCCGTCCGGCAACAAGGTACAGTTGACATTGCCGGATAAAAGTGCCGTCAAATTAAACTCCGCCAGTAGCTTATCATACACCTACCAGAACGGTAAACGTGTCGTCAAGCTGACCGGCGAAGGTTATTTCCATGTATCTAAAGACAAGGAACATCCTTTTGTCGTACAAGTGGGAGATTTAAACATCGAGGTACTCGGTACCAGTTTCAACGTTCACTCCTGCGAGGATGACCACTCTGTCGAGACCTCCCTGATAGAAGGATCCATCCGTCTTTATGACTCCAGATATCCGTCGGAAACATTCATATTAAAGCCCAACCAGAAAGCGGTCTATTCCAACGACAGGAAAATAAGCCTGTACAACACAGACAATCTGAAAGAAACAGCGTGGACGCGCGACCACCTGGTTTTCGAATCGGAAAAACTTAGCACTGTGTTCCATAAAATAGAACGCTGGTATGGTGTAAAGATCGAATTATTGTGTCCCGAGATTGCAGGCGACCGTATCTCGGGCTCGTTCAAGAACGAACAGTTGCCTTATGTGATGGAAGCATTGAAGATACAATACGGGTTCGATTATGAAATAACGGGCAACAACATCACAATCAACAAGTCGAATAAACTTAATAAATAGATAAGCCTATGAAATGACGTAAATCATCAGTTATCAAGCAAATAGTATTTTTATTAAACTTTTAATTATCCACTTAAATCTAACTTTTGTAATCATGAAGCAAGTGTTTTGGAGTATCGTACTCCTGTTCTTCTGTTCTACAATGTATGCACAGGACATTTCGCAAAAGATATCGATGAATCTGCAGAATGTCACATTGAAAGAGTTCTTTAATAAGATAGAAACTCAAACATCCTTATCCGTCGTTTACCGGGATATAATATTAAGTGAAAATCCGGATATAGCAGTTTCCGTCACAGACCGTCCTTTAAAGGATGTTTTAAATCAAGTACTGGAAAAACATGGTCTTTCTTACAAGGTCAGCAACAAGACAATCGTAATCGTTAAAGCTCCGGCTAAGACCAACAGCAAACAAGCAGAGAAGACGATCACCGGTGTTGTTCTCGATGAAACAGGCATACCTGTTATCGGGGCCAACGTAGTAGTAAAAGGTACGACGAACGGAACAATCACCGACATCGATGGAAACTTTTCCCTTACTACCGCTTCCGGCGAATCTTTGCTGATATCCTATATCGGTTACCTTCCCGTCGAAGTAAAAGTATCCGAAGCCAATAAGATAGACGTCTTGCTGAAGGAAGATGCGCAGGGATTGGATGAAGTCGTGGTGGTAGGTTATGGTACGGTTAAGAAAAGAGACCTGACCGGAGCCGTTGCTTCCGTCAATGCAGCGAAGATCACGGCAGTACCGGCCACTACGGCATCGGAAGCATTACAGGGACGCATTCCGGGCGTGGTCGTTTCCAATTCCAACTGGTCGCCGGGCTCTACTCCCAGTGTAATGATCCGCGGTAAACGTTCTATCACCGCCAGCAACGATCCGTTATATGTAATCGATGGTGTGCCCGTTACCGGTGGCATGGGAGAGATCAGCCCGTCGGATATCGAGTCGATGGAAGTATTGAAAGATGCCTCTGCAACAGCCATCTACGGAGCCCGTGGTGCTAACGGTGTTATCCTGATCTCAACGAAACAAGGGAAGTCTGGCAAAACCCAGATTGACTACAACGGTTATGTGGGCGCACAAACAATTTTAAACCAACTGGATTTATGGGATGGCGGCGAATATGCCGAATATACCCGCGAAGCTTACCGCAACACGGCAAACAACTCGATCCGTTATAACTCGGACGTTGCATCCAGGGATCAGGATCTGGTTTGTCCGGGCTTTACCCGCGACCCGTCGATCATGGAGTCTGTCATGATGGGTTGGGGCGACAATGGTGTTTATGATCCGTCCCGCGTACGTACCACGCATTATATGGATAACGTGACCCGTACCGGTATGGTTACCGACCATCAGCTGAGTATTCGTGGGGGTGGCGAACGAACCAATTTCCTGGCTTCCGCTACCTATAATAAGAACGACGGTATTTTCAAAGATGAAGATTACGAACGGTATTCTATCCGGTTGAACCTGAACCATGAGATCAATAAATATGTGAAGATCGGTGCACAGACACAGTATTCGCATGCTACCCAGCAACGCGGTTCCGGACTTGCCAGTGGCTGGCGTTTAAGCCCGTTGGCGCAGTTGTGGGATGAAAAGGGAGAGCTTATTCCATTACCCGGCTCTTATAATGTATATAATACGATGATGGATCTTGTTCCGGGTGCCGTCGACCGTCCGTTGAAAACGACTCGTTATCTGGGTAGCTATTTCCTGGATGTCAAACTGCCGGTTGACGGATTGAAGTTCCGCTCGAATCTGGGTATCGACTCACGTACCGTACAGGATTATGAGTTCAGATCCGCAAAGACCAGTAACCGGGGTATGGGTACTTCTTATGCCAAAAACGGCGTTGATAAATACACGATGTTTACATTGGAAAACATGCTTTTCTATGATAAGACATTTAATGACAAACATACGTTGGGTGTGACCTTGTTACAATCAATCCAGGAAGACAAAAAGGAAAGCGTCAATGTCGCAATGGAAAACCTGCCGTCGGATAATCTTAAATATTATGACCTGGGATCGGGACTGGTGACCAACAAGATCGAGAGCTCGATGGTCAAATGGAATATGGCCTCCTTCATGGGACGTATCAATTATAACTATTTAGGACGTTACCTGCTGACTGTTTCCGCCCGTTACGACGGTTCTTCCCGTTTGGCAGACGGTCATAAATGGGTTCTTTTCCCTTCCGCAGCTTTGGCATGGCGTATTAACGAAGAGTCTTTTATGGCTCACACATCCGGTTGGCTGGATAACCTGAAGTTAAGACTCGGCTTTGGTAAGACCGGTAACTCGGCCGTGGATCCCTATCAGACAAAAGGCCGCCTGACATTGATCAGATACCCGTTCGATAACGGCGCATCGGGTACCATAGGTTATGCTCCCGATATCATGGCAAACAGTCTGCTGACCTGGGAAACGACCGACCAATGGAACCTCGGTATCGATTTCGGAATTTTGAAAGGACGCATCAACGGTACGGTCGACCTGTATATGCAGAATACACACGATCTGTTGCTGAAACGCCAGTTGCCGGTTGTTTCCGGTTTCCCCAACGTTTTGTCGAACGTGGGTAAGACACGTAATAAAGGGATAGAAGTGTCCATCAATACCGTGAACATCGATACGAAAGACTTCCAGTGGAGTACGGATTTGATGCTGTCGTCAAACAAGGAAGAAATAGTCGAATTGTATAATGGCAAGAATGATGATATAGGAAGCAAATGGTTTATCGGTCAGCCTGTAAACGTGCATTACGATTACAAAAAGGTCGGTATCTGGCAAAACACAGAAACAGATCTTGCCGAAATGGCGAAGTTTGCAGCCAACGGTACAGACTTTGCTCCGGGGGATATCAAGATCGAGGATGTGAACGGTGACCATAAGATAACGGATGCCGACAAGCAAATCATTGGCAATCCACGTCCCAAACTGATTGCCAGTATGGTAAACACCTTTAATTATAAAGGCTTCGACCTGTCTGTCTTTTTATATGCAAGCCTGGGGTCCATGTTGTATAATGATATTTACGCAGTGGAACATTGCGGACGCAACGGTGGCGTGAAAGTGGATTACTGGACACCGAATAATCCAACGAATGCCTATCCTCGTCCCAGTATCGACGAAGAACGCCCGATCTATATCACATCCACTTATTACGAAAAGGCCGATTACCTGCGTGTAAAATCGATGACGCTGGGATATACCCTGCCGAAAGATTTGACGAAGAAGTTCCTGGTAGAGAAACTGCGTGTTTACTTCACCGCCCAGAATCCGTTTATTTTCACCAATTACACAGGTATCGATCCGGAAGCGGCCAAAGTGGACGATGCGGGTAATCCTAAAACAGACGGTAGCGGCTTCGGCACACCGAGCGTTAGTTCCTGGGTCTTCGGTATCAATTTGACTTTGTAGTTTAACCTTATAAATAAAGAATAAAAATGAAATCTATATATTACTATATGCTGGCAGGCCTGACACTCTCAACTACAGGTTGCAGCAGCTGGTTAAGTGAAGATGACGCTCCGGTGATGTCATACGATTATTACGAAACGGAAGCCGGAGTCAATGCAGCCATTACGGCGGCATACGGTTTTCTCCGCTGGGGAGTCGGCGGTGAACGTTTTGATGTCCTGACCGAGCACGGCACGGATTTGTTTACTGAGGGCGAGGACGGTAATCACCGTGAATCTTATAATAAGTATGCGACACAACTGAACCCCGATGACGGAATTTTATATGAGATGTGGGAAAATCACTATAAAGGGATCAGTGATGCCAACATTGCCATGAAGAAAATTCAGGACTCCCAGGATTTGCTGGAGAAAGTAAAATCGCAGAGTTATGCCGAAATGCAGTTTATCCGTGCGTATCTTTATTTCGATCTGGTACAGCAATTCGGGCGTATCCCGCTGGTAACCGAAGGCAGTTTCGATATCCGTACGGACTTTAAACGTTCTCCGGTAGCCGATATCTATAATCTGATTATAAGCGATTTGCGTAACGCATCAGAAAACCTGCCAGAAAAGGTGGCAACCAAAGGACGTGCCACCCGCTATTCGGCGGCACATCTGTTGGCGAAGGTGTATCTGACCCGCGGCAGTGCAATCAACGATCCGCGCGGCCAGCAAACGACAGATATGGACAGTACGCTGTATTATGCAGAAAAGGTGATCGATAGCGGGGCTTTTACGTTGCAGGATAATTTTGCTTCCCTGTGGGATATCAGCAACCAGGGCAATTCGGAGGTTGTGTTTGCCGTGCAGTTCACAACAGAGCCGATGTTTAACGGTGATGGCAATAAACAGCATCTTTTCTGGTTGTCCTGGTATGAAGACCAACCCGGCATGTTGCGTGATATTGCCAACGGCCGTCCATACCGCCGCCACGTAGCGACCCCAAAAACGATGGATGATTTGTACGACCGCCTGCACGACTCACGTTTTTACAAGAGTTTCAAATGGGTATATTATGCCAATAACGTAAACACTTTGCCGGTATGGGAACCGCTATCATACGACGGTACTGTTTATTTCACGCCCGATCCTTCAAAAGGGCAAGTCGATGGTCAACTGAAGTTCCAGCATGGCGATACAGCCATTTATTATACAATGGAAAAGACAGGATTCGTATCCAACAGCGATGAGATGCGTAAATTCCGTGCCAACTATACCTATTCTTATTTCCCCCGTGAAATGCATTCGATCCGTTATTTCCCGTCACTGGTTAAATACCTGGATCCGAACCGTCCTTCTGTTTCGGAAGAAAAAGGTTCCCGCGAATGGGTTCGTATGCGCTTGGGCGAAACCTATCTGCTGGCTGCCGAAGCTGCCGGCCGCAAAGGTGACTTCGATAAGGCCGCCGAATATATCAATGTGATCCGTAAACGTGCCGCATGGTCTGATGGGGAACAGAAAGATCAACAGATCTGGCTCTTTGAAGGAGGCAGTAACGATACTAAAAGCACTTATGAGGATCTGAAAATAACAGCGGCAGACCTGAAGGACGATTTCATCACATTCATCCTCAATGAACGGGGACGTGAATTACTGGGAGAAACCAACCGTTGGGAAGACCTGGTACGCTGCGAACTGTTGTATGACTGGGTGAAGAAATATAATCCGGAAGCTATTCATATCAAACCCTATCATAAGCTCCGTCCGATCCCGCAGAAACATATCGACCGCCTGAATCCGGTCGGAGAGATCAGCGAAGAACAGAATGAAGGTTACTATTAATAGGATCATTCAATTAAATATTAAACTTACAATTCATTTATCATGAAAAAAGGATTTATCTATTTCGCACTTATAAGCTGCACACTAGCTCCTATCAGTGCATTTGCACAGGCAGACAACGTATTGACCGGCCAGGAAAAGAACGAGGGCTGGGAACTCCTGTGGGATGGAAAGACAACGAACGGCTGGCGTGGAGCCAAGCTGCAGAACTTCCCCGAAAAAGGTTGGAATATCATCGGCAACGAACTGGTGGTTGAAAAAGCCAAAGGAAAAGAGTCGGGTAACGGAGGAGATATCGTCACCATCAAAACATATAAAAACTTTGAACTGGTGGCCGACTTCAGGATCACGGAAGGTGCCAACAGCGGTATCAAATATTTCGTCGACCCGGAACTGAACAAAGGAGAAGGATCGGCTATCGGCTGCGAGTTCCAGATACTCGACGACGACAAACATCCGGATGCCAAGCTGGGAAGAAAAGGCAACCGCACGGTCGGCTCGCTATACGACCTGATCCCGGCCTGCCAGGAGAAGCCGTTCAAAAAAAATGAGTTCAACACAGCCCGCATCGTTGTGAAAGGTAATCATATCGAACATTGGCTGAACGGTATGCTGGTCGTCGAGTATAACCGCAACGACCAGATGTGGAGAGCTCTCGTTGCCGGCAGTAAATATGCTGATTGGCCTGCCTTCGGAGAAGCAGAAGAAGGTCATATCCTTTTACAGGATCACGGAGATGAAGTCCACTTCAAGAACATCAAGATCAAAGAACTGAAGTAATTCATTCTGCACATGGAATGAGGCCCTATCGACCTCGTTCCATGTGTCTATCAAACCAATTCCTCTCCCCCTGTCATATCCTCAAATAAATATTTATCTTTGCGGAAAAACTGCTTTATGATCCGCCCGATGACCCTGAACGACATCCCTGAGATTGTCGCCATTTATGCTTATTATGTACATAACACCGTAATAACATTCGACACCGAAGTCCCCACCGAAGCCGAAATGTGTCAACGGCTAGCCCCCATCATCGAACATTACCCGGCATGGGTCTGTGAAGAAGACGGGAAAGTCGCCGGTTATTGTTATGCGCACGAATGGAAAGTAAAGAAAGCATACCGCACCACTGTCGAAACGACCATTTACCTGCACCCGGATCACTCTGGCAAAGGATATGGAAAGCAATTGATGGATCTGTTGATCGACGATTGCCGCCGCCGCTCCTTCCATGCCCTGATAGCCTGCATCACCATCCCCAACGAACCGAGTGTGAAACTACACGAGCGGCTGGGTTTCAAACAGGTATCCTGTTTCCATGAGGTAGGCCGTAAGTTCGACCGCTGGCTGGATGTGGCAGATTATGAACTGATTATTGAACTTCTTCACACCTCACCATATCCCATCCCCTAAATTGCAACAACAACCGATGAAGTATCGTTCCTTCAGCCAGGAAGCGTACCATTTTATCTTTACTGTATTGCAACAACTGACGCCGTCCCTCTTCGGCCTGGACTTCCAGTTCGGAGTCAGTGGCAGTACGGGGGGAATATTTCAATTCCAGTATGTAACTGTGTGCCACATCGGAATAACGCTGTTTGTCGGGCAGGAGAAAAAAATCACAGTAGCCGTAGTTTAACTCCAACTCCGGCTCCATCAGGTAATAGGAAGCAAGAGAGAGATAGGCTTTCAGAAAACCTTGCAGATTCCGTTCTCCCTCTATGGCATCACGCACGGCAGAATTTTCACGATAAGCATGCGCAATGCTATCGAAGAATGGCTTCCACTGCCCATCGTAAACAAAATCATCTATCAAATCCTTCAGATGGGAAAGATTTAACTGGTAACGTTGCTGATAATAATCGCGAAGGAATCCGAAATACTGCTCGCGGACACAGTTATTGGGAATGCACATTTTCAAGCGGTCACCCCGTGTACCGCATATAGTAAGCAGCCCATAATAATAGAGCAGGCTGCGAAAATTATCTATATCCGCCACCCGTTCAGCAGGAAAGGAAGTGTGCAGGTCGACATAAATTTCACCTTCAGCGGCAATCTCTTCGATCGTACTCATGCGGTTTCCATCGTGCGTTGCATCGTGGTCGATACGGGCAAGCATTTTCAATTTGCTGTAATCGGTACGGATATTTTTATCTACCATTTCTTCAGGAGCAGAGTGAAAATCAACTTGATTGCGTAAGTAATATAAGGTCATATCACAATTGAACACCCTGTCATCCTTTAAGCTCAAACGAGCAAAGCAATAGTTGTCATACCACGGCTTCATTTCTGCTATCATAGCTTCAATATCTCCCGTCAACATGCCGTTTTGTTGGTAGTAACGGAACATTTCACGGACTTCCGTCTCATCGAATCCCATCATGGCATTGAAACGTGGATCGGTTGAGATATTCCAGTCAATATTATACCCGCTCGATAAGTCGTCCAACGTAATAGGGCTGACCCCCATCATGAAGATACGGTGGAACATTCCCTTGAATTGTTTGAAATATTCACGATAGAAGCCACTGGCATGAGTAAGGTCGTGAAACATCTGCTGCCCGTGCTCACTCAATATCACGTTCGTGAAATTATCATATTCATCGATAATCAGATAGAGCGGATAACCCAGGCGCTGGGCGGTAGCTTCCAGCCAATGCAATTTATCTGAAGCTTCGGAACCATTCAGGAACTCTTCTATCCCTTCGTTCTGATAGTAGGAGGCATAGCGGCGCATGAAATCCGCAAGCCGGATATTACAGTAATCATTAAAGTTTTCTTTCAGCGACCCATTACCCAGGTTCGCTTTCGAGAAATCAAAATAAAGTACTTGATAACTATTGCGTGTTTCCGTAGGGTGGCTTCCAATCCACAAGTCTCCGAAGTATTTATCGAAATTTTCCTTTTGCGAAATATCATAATAGGTACGCATCATGCTCAGGAATACGCTTTTCCCGAATCGGCGCGGACGAATCAGAAAGAGATAACTGGGCATCTGCTCGATAAGGGGCAGGTACTTAGTCTTATCCACAAAGTAAAAATTATCGTTTCGCATCCGGTTGAAATCGGATATTCCATAAGGTATACCTTTCACTTTGTTCATAATCGGGAGACTTTTTAAATTATATACAGACAAAGTTACTTTATTTCATCCAATAAACCAACGGATTGAAGCGTGAAACTACACGAACGTAAGTTCGACCGTTGGCTGGATGTGGCAGATTATGAATTTTTATTGAACAACGACTGACATAGAATAGTGAGAAATGTACAGCCATTTTAATACTGAATAACCAGAACAAATCTCCTGAATTATTACAATTTACCTTCCCAATGCCCAGTCTTATAGATTATAACACCCCATTCACAGATTATTTTTTTCCCACCGAATATTCTTATAATATTTGTACTCGATCAATAGCAAGATATTCAAAGTAAACACTAGTTATTAATTAAAAATCCAGAGAAATGAAACACTATTATCTACTACCAACCGTAAGCTTTTGCGCTTGTTCAAACGACACCGTACGTATCTAATATAAATAACAATACATGAAAACAATGATTTTTCAAAGACTAAAGTTATTCTTTTTCATTATTTTATGTCTTCATCTTTTTAGTTGTGACAAAGAAGATAAAGAAGATATTAAAGAACC
>OGFC01001122.1_pt1 | contig 17489 bp, 16 predicted proteins | sample 1570841 | NCBI WGS metagenome assembly OGFC01 (sample SAMEA2582137, study PRJEB24529) | metagenome | biome: Human gut stool | place: China | collected 2011 | reverse complement strand
CAGTTATTTGAAAAAGTAAAAGGAGAATTTTTATGGAAAAAAGGATTGTTAAAGAGCCTGAAATAAGAAAGCAAGAAATACTAGACACAGCAATGAAACTCTTTAATACAAAAGGATTTGAAGCAACTTCAATAGCTGATATTGCAAGAGAAATGAGTGTAGTTCCGAGTCTATGTTATAAATATTTTTCTTCCAAGCAAGAAATTTTTGTAGTTGCAACAAATCAATTTGCAAATAAAATGGCTATTCCTATTATTGAATTAATAAAAAATAGAGAATTGACATTTCAACAAAGATTAAATATGATTGGATTGTTTATGTTACAAGAAGAGAAAGAAGAAACAAAAGAAGATAATCAATATCACGAATATTATCATACAGCAGGAAATGAGGTATTCCATTTCCAAGTGAGCTATATTATGATGAATATAATATCACCCATCATCAGTGAAGAACTATCATACTTACACTCATCTGGCGAAATCCCAGAAAATGATTATGATTTATTAGCTGATTTTATAGTCTATGGACTTACTTCGATTGTTTTAGATTTCAAAAAAATATCTTATGTTAAGAAAAAAGAGAAAGTTGAAACTGCATTAAAATATGTTTATAAATTACTTCAAATTGATGAACCAAATGACTTGCACTTATGATAGTTCAAGATAAAAGAAAAACAAAACTGAACTTAATGTAGTTAGATCAGTTTTGTTTTTTGTAGATTAATAATGCTATTTCTTCTTTTATTTTCTAATCATCCGCACTGCATTTAAAATTACTATAACTGCTACTCCGACATCAGCAAATACTGCTTCTCACATAGAAGCTATTCCAAATGCTCCAAGTATAAGAAATAAAGCCTTGACAGTAAGAGCGAAAATTATAACAAGTTAGTCCTTCTAGTATGAATTATTTTTTCATAGGAAACTCCTTTCAAATCATTTGATTGAGGGTTCACTAATAGAAATAATTATATTTCCGTTTTGTGATATTTAAATTCGCAAGTGGGACTTCCATCTGCTATGGTTTGATTTCTTACCAGTGTTGCTCCCATTTTTTCAGCCATCCAATAATCAAATCTGCATAGTTCTTTTACAATGTCACTTGCATTTTCTCTTTTAGCTAATTTGCAAATACCGCATGTGAAAAATCGTAGTTCAAATTCGTTTAAACTAGTACCTTGTACGAGTTCAGATTGCCAGTCATATTCAAACTTATTCTTTAATGACCTTTTTGCCATAGCTTGTCTGCGAGATTGCCATTTTTCAGTAAACACAGATTTCTTTGAAAATTTATTCATAATTGGATTTTGTTCAATTTTTTGAAACATATTTCTAACATCATTTGAAGTTAAATCAGTATCACATGTTTTATAAATTGAAAAAATCATACATGCAAACAATAAGATTAAAGACATTGTATTTTCTTTCATACTACCGATTGATGGTGTGTTCTCAATCATATTTTTATATTCGTTTTTACAACTGCGTTTGAATTGTCGATTAATTAAAATATTTTTCTCTGCTAAACTATTAAAACAATCTTTAGAAAAGATAAACCAAATGGCTTTTGCATAAACATCGTATTTCATTTTTATCACCCTTTCGCTGCAAACATATGAATAGTTGTTCATATGTTCTATTATATTGAATGATAAAATAATTGTCAAGATAAAAGAAATTTTATTTATACAAAAGACCTAGATAACTATAATTTATCAAGAGTGCATATTGGACTTTATTATCTAGGTCATCAATTTTAATTAGTAATTGTCCAATTATCACTTTTTTCTAAAGTGAGATTAAATTGTGATATCTGCGTTGCCTTTGTCTGTTGATCTAGATACTTCACGGCAACAGACACGGTTACTTGATTGTCCATCTGTAGATACACTGGATTAATTAATTCTGCAAATACATAGTCCTTATTGATAGGTTTTAGAGCTTGATTACTGACATAGTAAGATAGCTCTTTTTCGGTTGCAGTAGGATACAGCTTAAAGAATGTTTCTAAGAACTCATTGATACTTTCAGTTTTTTCTGCGTCTACTGTTCCGTCCGTTTCAATGATTTTCGGCTCATATCCAGCTTTGCTTGGTTTTGAGCTGATAGTTGGATTCTTAATAATTACCATATTCTGGTTTTCGTCTACATACACAGTTAGGGTATAAGTAGAGATAATGCTTTTTGTAACTTCACCTTCTTTGATACTCTGATCTACAGAAAACAAGACCTCATACTCATTTTCGCTTCCTTTCTCAATGCTCCAGAACTGAATATCTCTCACTGTAGAAGAAGCGGGGATATCACTTCGTATCATTTCACTATTTAAAGCCTGTAATTCCTCTGTAAGATAATTCTTTAAACTTTCATTACGACCATCTATCGCTTTCTGGTCTTGCCCCCAAGAGTAATAGGTCTTAGCGAAATTCTCGACAAAACTTTGAATCTTCGTCGTGTCGACCAGCTTCATTTCCACGACTTCACGCTCATTGATGGTATGAATGTCAATAGCTGTAAAGTTCTTGTAAATACCAAAGCTAACACTTGCCACAAGAAGTACCCAAAAGAAGATAGTTGATTTCTTACGGACACCAACCTTTATCACTTTGGGCTTTTTCTGTTTGGGCTGTTTTTCTTTTTTCTCAAATTTTATTTTCATTGTATGTTTCCTTTCTTATGGATTGATAATACGACCTGCACCGATTAAGTGTGCCTGCCAGTATGTGCTTGTTAAGTCTGCATAACCGATTGGGTCGCCAGCATGATACATCTTCATATCACCAACATAGATACCCACATGAGTAACATAGGTTCCAGCATTGTAGGTCGAGTGGAAGAACATCAAATCACCTGCTTTAGCGTCCTCTAATGATAAATGCTGTGTGGCATCATATTGAGCTTGTGCGACACGAGGGAGGGTGATTCCAGCTTTCGCATACGTCCATTGTGTCAGTCCTGAACAATCAAAAGAAGTGGTAGGGCTTGAACCACCAAAGACATATTTCCAGCCTTGATACTTTAAGGCTTCTTCCATGATGGCTTGTACCGTCTTATCATCAAATTGTGTGGTAGTTAGATACTGGCTCACCAATTCTACATAAAACATATTCCCATAGTTATAACGCCAGCCACCATTGTGAGTTACCGCTATGGGATTGGTGTAAGTGACTTTCACACCGCCTGCTTTATTTCTTGAAAAACTTTCTGCCAGAGTGTAGCTGTACTTTTTTCCGCTCCCAGCAACAAAGTCAATGTAGCCACCGCCATAGTTGTAGCTTTGTATCACGGTGTTTATATCACAGCCTTGTGCTTCTGCGGATTTTAATAGTTCCGAAAAATATTTACAGCCTTGCTTGATGGAGCTTTCCGTATCTAGGGTATTGGGTGGTAATCCCAGACTTTCCGAGGACTGCATAACATCAACAGCAGTTCCGCCACTTTCTACCTGCATGATTGCCAGCAGGTAATTCACATACTCCGTAATACCGTACTCCTTTGCATATTTTTCTACCATTGGCTTGTACTTTAGTACCTCTGCGGACAGGTTCAATCCAATCTGGTTAGATGATTGATTTCTGCCGTCGTCGTCCTCACCAGCGATAAACACACTAAAGAACAGCAGAAGAGAGAACAGAAAAGCAAAGACACCGCCAATGATAGCAAGGTATCTTAGCTTCATTTCTTACGTCCTTTCTGCTTGTTTCCTGTTTTCGTGGTTTTCCCCTGTGATTTCATATGCTGGTTGATATGTGTATCTTTCGTGATAGCTGGGGATTTTCTTGTCACCTTGACGGATTTATCCATTAGCTGTTCTTTGGTCTGCTGTATCGGACGTTTTTTGCGTTCAGTCTGTGTAGTTGTTGCGGTGACAGGTCTTTCCTTGTCCTGTGTTTTTGGCGCTTGCTTTTCTACCCTTGTGTCTGGTCGCTCTTTAGAATGGGTAGCTTCACTTTGTTTCGCTGATCCATTCTGCTTTTGCTCCTGTGCCTTTTGCAACTCCATACGTTTTCTAGCAATATTCGCTCTACGCTGGCTTGCCTTTTCCTTACGTCCGTCCTGTCTGCTTTCTTTGGTTTCCACAATACCACGTTTCACGTCTGCTACATTTTCTATTACATTTTCCTTTGCTGAATGAACTGCATAGCGAGCAGTGATAGGGATATCCTTGACATTTTCCTTGACCTGCTGTGCTTTATCCTTGAAATGGTTCTTTGTATCTGCTACTGTACCAACTGCCGTGCCTACTCGTTTACCAAGACTGCTTTCCTCTGGTGTTGTTGTGGCATCACGAGCTTTTGGACTGGTAGTATTAGAAGATTTATTTTGCCTGTTTCCAGTGAGCAATGAACCTGTTGCTATTCCAGCACCAGCACTTGCACCTACCACTTTTGCAAGCCGTCTTTCCATTCTTCTGCGACCTCTACGCATGAACATATACGGTCTGCGGAATAACCCACGCCCCATACGCTGGCTGTCGTTACCGTCAAGATTGAACATACTCATAATGTCACCCAGCTTAAAGTAAATGCCTGCAAAGGTGACTATCTGTAAGAACGCCACCATAAAGAACGGATAGTTGCCAGAGATATTGTAGAACATGGTGGAAATACTAAATGCTACTGTAATAATAAGCGTAATACCTGCCCTCATCATAATGGTGTTGAACACCTTGACGATTACTTGCTTTGCCATGCTTTCGTAACTTGGTATCATGGATAGCAAAAAGCTGATAGGCAGGAACATGGCAAAGATAATGAAAAGTATCTGTGAAAATATCATCATGGCTGTAAGTAAAAACACGAATATGGTAATTCCCAAGTCAAAGATAAGCAGGAAGAACACCATACCTAACCGATTAACGACTTGTGGCAAAGTCAGATTGTCATTGTCCTTATCCTCAATTTCTGCTTTGACAATATTTTCTCTGTCCTCACCGTCATTCGTTGATGGACTGGTAGAAACAAGGCTTTCCACACGCTCTGCACCGACTTCCTCAATGTTACTGTTGCCATATTGAAGCAAGAGCCACGGTTGCTGTACCTGCACCGCAAACAGACTATCCCTTATAAGGTCTGTACTGTCTTTGCCTTTACTGTCAGTATTAGGAATAATGATTTTCGTTCCGAGGTCGAGTGCTGCCGTGCTGATATCGCTTGAAAACTCATTGACCTTTTTTATGTAGTCTGGTGCGTAGGCAATGAAAGAAGCAGACACAAGGAACACCACTACAAAATTGATAACGGCGTGTAATGCCTTGCTGGTTTCACGCTTCAACAATCCCACATATGCCACATAAACACCGATACCCAAAATCAGAAGTAGTAAAAAACCGACAAAAAAGCCAGAGCTTGAAAAACCATTTTGTGTGACACCTGCCAACGTCTGCATACTTTTACCGATACTGTCAGCCATATCATTGATAAAATCCAGCTTGTAGGCTTCCTGTACCACATAGCCTGTGGCATTACTCAAATACAGAATGATAGTCCAGATAAAATTAGTAATACAATACAAGCCGTACATGACGGATTTTCCAATACCGTCACCCCAATTCCAAGGCAACCACGCCCAGCTATTATCAACATAAAAATCTAGCTGATAGTTGGATAGCGGATATCTGGAATACAAGTTACTTTCTATGATAGTATCGTCAACCAAGCCAGTAGCGTGCGCCACTGTTCCAAGCAATGCCAAAGCAAGAATGACTGTTACAAATACTACCAGTACCGTAAGCATGATACGGAGTATCTTTTTTCGCTTCATCACTCCACCTCATTTCTCGTAATAGGTGGTCTTGTATCGAAAGCGTCAAGCAGTTCTTGGAATACGGGGTGTATCTGAATGACACCCACACGACCGTACAGGTCTTGCAATAGGCATTGTCCGTTTTCCAAATCTCGTAATCGCTTCTGGTTGTTTTCGTCCTCTGGGTCTACTCCAAAGAATGAAAGTGTCTTTTTGATTTCTGCGGTGTCGGTACTGCGGAACGCAAATTTCAGACCGATATTGTTTTTGAGGTTTTCGTCTGATACATCACCAGCATTTTGAGTGACGAAGTACACGCCTGCATTCATGGCACGACCAGCACGTACCAGTTTGTTTGAAAGTGTCTTACCCTGTGCTACATTAAGGAACGTCCATGCTTCGTCTAAATCCACAATCTTAAAAATAGAACGGTCACTATGGATAAAGTCCAATGAAAAGGTACTAATAACTACCAGCATGGCAACGCTCAATAATTCCATTGTGGTATACTCTGAAAAGGTGGTATTGCTGTCGGGCAATACAAGGTCTGCCACCTGTATAATGTTTAACTGTTTATCCAAGCTGATAGAATTTTCTACGTCACCAGTAGAAAAGAGCAGATGTGCAAAGTCATAATCAGTAAAACTTTCAATATGGCTGGCGATATTTTCTGCTACTGGTGTATTTTCTTTTCTAAGTTCATCAATGACCTGTAATAACCCTCGCTGGTTGCTTTGGGTCACGCTCCTTATGGCTTTTCTTAATACTGGGAACTTCTCACCATCACGACTGCTGATACCTGTTAAAAAGGTTAGTATGTCGATTGCCAGACTTTCGCTGTCCTTTGGGTCTTTCATGATGATGTAGGGGTCTAGCATTCCCTTGTTTTCTATGGCACTGGTTAGGTTTACGATATTGATTTCATGTGCAATATCGGGAAGTGTTTCTTTCCAGCGTCCACGCTCCGCTTTAGGGTCTACAATGACCGCTTGTCCACCATATAACACCGCATAGTACACAAGCAGGTTATTACAAAATGACTTACCGCCACCAAGTGAACCAAGAAAAGCAGAAGCCAGAGCATTGGTGACAGAACCTTTCACGCCTTGACTGGCAAGTGCTGGTTGAAGATAGACATTTCTTCCTGTATCAATGGAATATCCCATATAGATACCGTCCGTTTCACCTAACTGCTGGGTAGCACCAAATCCAAGACTAGCGAGAAAGTCGCTTGTGACATACTGAATATAGTCATTCATGTATCGCTTGCTTGATGGGATAAACTCACCGTGCAATCCAAGCATATCCCCAAAGGGACGTACCAGCTTGACGTTAAGGTCATCATAAAAATCTTTCACCTCGTCACAACGCCTTTTCAGTTCGTCAAGGTCACTGGCTGATACACGGATAACGTAAGAGAGCTTATACATGCTTTCCTTTGTCTGGTCTAAGCTGGTTTCCAGTTCATTTACGCTGTCCAATGCGTCCAGCACATTGCTGGTCGTTTCACTTCCTGCCTGCCATGCGTGGTCGTCAAGGTCTTTAAGTTCCTTTTTCTTGTTGCGAACAGTAGACAATGCTTTCTTGTTGGTGACAATTTCTACATTCATGCTGGTATCAATCGGGAAGTCAAATTGTTCTTGCTGGTAATAGAAGATTTCTGATGATGGGAAATCCAGTTCACCCACAATCGAGTTAATAGTGAAGTAAGCAACGTAGCTTTTGCTGTCCTCATGCTCCAATTTCAAGTAACGCTGGCTTTCTTCTACCAAGCAACGAGTAGGACGGATAAGGTCATATCTTTTAACTAAGGTTTCTCTTTTCAGCTTCCTTGTGGGTAACTGATACTCGTAATCTTCAAACACTACACCATCACGTCCGTAAATATGCTCAATCAGATAGCCAAAGTCGTTTACTTCCAGCCTGCGGACTTTGAAGCGTCTGGATATTTTGTTTTCCAAGAGCTTTTCCATCTTTTGAAAACGTGCGATTTCATCATTGCCCATGGATAAAAAATCACCCATCAGAGTATGATTGACTTCATGTAAGAAATCCTTAAACGTCATACTTACGGATTTCTTCATGCTCTTTATATTGACTTCCTGCTCTGTCACCATGAGCTTGAAGCCAAGAAAAAAACGATAATCTATTTGATTATCACCAATCATACTGATTAAAGCGTCTGTCTGCTCGTCCACTTTCTGGCAGGCAATATCATGTAGCTTGCCTGTGATTTTTTTCTTTGAGCGTTCCTGCATGGAACGCACCGAGCTTTCCGTAGCTATCTGCAATGCGTGTATCTTTCCATCACGGTTTTGTGCAATCAACTGGCGAAAGCTATCATGCACAATGAATTTTTGTTCAGCCGATAGAAACGAATAGTTATAGGGGATAAGCTCAAAGTAGGCAAAGCACTCATTGTCTTTATTAAAGACAAGATTGTTTTCAATATATTTAATCGGGTACATAAATACTACTCCTTACTGCGGTGATGATAGGCTGATGGATATTGTTATGCAGTTTCACCGCCTTGCCTGCATAAGTCACTTTAGGTCGCATGGTAAACAATATAAATGATTTCAAAAACCCATATGGTTTTTTACCGTCAAAGGTTTTCTGACTCATAAACCAAGTGACCGCCACTGGTATGCCGAGATACTTTAGAAACGCCCCCTCTATCATGGATAGGGGTGGTATGTTTCCAAACAGCATGACCGCAAATAAGGTCATAACAAACCATGCCATTTGTGTAAAGGTCACAGGGAATGGGAGTTGAAAGTCATTGATTGAGTACAAGACCTTTTCCACACTCCATATGCCTGTATAGCTCTTAATTTTTTTCATTGTGTATTCCTTTCTTAAAATGCGATAGGCGGTCAGTATTTTCATAAATACCAACCGCCTATATAACAAAAGCGGTTAGGATAACCCCTTTCGGGTTTATGATCTAACCGCTTAGCTTTTGTTATCGAGCATATTCATACACACCATGACTGCCAACAAGGAAATTTCCCTCAATTTCTAAGTCACGAGCATATGCGTCATAATCAATATAATTTTGTAATTGGGTTGGAAGTTCGCCAAGTGCTTGACATTCATCAATGAAATAATAGGCAACATCCCTCATGCTTTCGCAATCTGGATAACAATAGATATCGTCCTTGTGGTCGTACAAATCTTCAAAACTGTTAAAGAATGTATTTTGTATGTCTGCTAGGTCATTTTCAAGTGGTGTGCCGATAAATTCTTCTGCCATTTCACATAGGCGGTTTAATTCTTCCAGTGGGGTATATTCGTCAATTTCAAAAGGTAATTCATAGTCATGGATTGCATATTCTTCATAATTTCCACCAAGTTCTAGGCGGTCTGCGACTTCGTCCTCATCAACAGGACAAGGAAACCAGTCACCGATTGGATTTCCCTCGTTATAAGTTCCAAGATTGACAATATAGACCCTCATTTCTTCCATAGCTTTCACCTCTTTTCGGGTTGGGGATTTCAAGAGATACTTCGTGTACCATTCCGTCACCCCCTTGTCATTCCTCCTATGCCCGAACTCCCATAGGGGGATAGGTAAGTTTGCGTTGCAAACTTTTTTTGAATAAAAATAGCAGGAAACCTTTTTTTGATTTCCTGCTAATGATGTGATATTTTTTTTACTAAATTCGATAAATTCTAATTTAGCATTTATCACAGCAAAATTATCCCTTGTCTTTATTTTTAAATTTAGAAATAGAGCCAAATACTACTCCTACCGACAACCCTAGTGCTAAATTTGAAATTGCCAGACCAAATAACACGCCTAAAGCTAACCCTATACCCAACTTATCGTCTGAATCCAATTTTTTCATTCCCTCTTCACCTCCATATAAATTCTGATTTATAGGGATATTATAGCATTTTAAATTTTACTGTTCAATTATTAACAACCCAGTTAAGCACCAATAATCTTGTTGAACAATTCAAGCAGAATGTCTTTGACACCGCCTGCATTGAATACAAGACCAACCGCAATAAGGGCAACAACTAAGAAACCAATGAGCTTAGAAAACTCACGTTTGAAGCCTAAATACACCCCAATTACAACGATAGCCATTAACACAAGACTTTGCGCGTTGCTTAAAAACCAGTTGTATAGATTTTGTCCGAAATTCATTTTTCTTCATTCCTTTCTATTTCCATTTCTTCAATTCTTCTATCTGCCATACTGCCTGCCTGTACGATTGCGATTGTCATAATTCCAATACCAGCACCAAGACCAATAAGAAGCAGGTCTTTCAATAATTCAAACATTTGTTATTCCTCACTTTCATTGATGATGTCCGATAATTCAGCGGATTGTTGTTGCAGGATTTTTTTGTGTCTGTCCGTGAGCTTTGCCTGTTTCAGCATGGTATCAATGTAATCTGTACCGTTTACCTTATCCAGCTTCATAGCCATTTTAAGGGTAGGTGCTACCTGTCTATGCAACCAATGTAAGGTACGCTGATAGGTGTACGGCTCTGGCTTTGTTGTTAAGTTTAACCGACCTCTATCAGTACCTATAAACCATAACCAGCTTGCGGACGTTTTCCAATCACAACGCTCCTTGTTTTTGTCCTTGTCTGCAAAACGGATATAGCGATTGATAATATCAAAGGCGGTGCGTTCTGCGTCTTGATAGGTCAGCAGGTCTTTGACTGCATAATATGCTCTGTCATTTTTCAGCCGTATTTCAAAACGGTTCTTGATGGGTGTTTCCTCAATCGGTATGCCGTATTTAGCGTACTGCTCGTAGTCCTTTTCGTAGACGCAGAAATAGACTTCACTTTTTAGTGAACCGATATATAAGGTGTTTCCCATACCTAGCTTGTCTTGTTCTTTGGATTTCACCAAATCACCAGAACGGTAGGACTTGAATGTGCGGAACACAGATATACATTCTTCATTCATGCTCTTTTCAGTCAGTTCTGGAATATCAAGTATTCCTGCTTTGTCATTGATTGCAAGGTCTAAGCGTTTCATGACACCGCCCTCAACCAGACAATCCAGCAGGAAGTCATACCAGCTCCGCTCCTGCGCAAGTAGATAGCTTTCCATTTGTCTGCACCCTTGCCCTTTGAGTTCCAACAGGACACCTTTTTCAAGGTCGGGGGAGGTCAGCACGAAAATGTCACCCATGACATAATGCTCCGTGTAGGAGTAAAAGCCGTAATCCTCATGAAGCATGAAGTCTAGTTTTAGCTTCAGCACGTCATGTACGATATGCTTTACGTCCGTTGTGGGGAAACGAATGCGTACATAATCAATCAGCATGGTAAGCGGTGCTTCTGGATTTAGCTTTTCTAAAGCCATAGCGATTAGCCTCTGTTTATCTGCTGGCGGTATGGTCTTGCCTGTTTCCACTTCGCTGATATACTGGCGTGGTAGTGAAGCCATGACCGCAAGCCGTTCTTGTGATACTCCATATTGCTTACGCTTATTTTTTAGCGTTTCTGCAAATGAGCTTGTTTCTTCTTTCAATTACATTCCTCCAATCAAAAAGGCGATTGTCGGATTTTTGAAGTAATCGGACAACCGCCATAAATCTTTTAACCCCTTATTCTATAAAAGGTTTCTGTAATTTTTGCTTGTGTTATTTGTCTGTTTGTACCCCTCTGTTAGATACGAGGGGTTTATCGTGTTGGTGTGGCTTCGCCACACCAACGCAAGGCTAGGGCGTACCTGTGGCTTCCGCTTCGCACGCCACCTGTCCGTCCTGCCTGCTTTGTGCCAGTCTACCTATGGTCTGTAAGAAATCATGACCTTTTGGCACTAAGGGCGTATAAAATTCTGATATGACACTTGTTCCTACATCAACGTAGCCACGCCCCTTGATAGGCTTCAAGAAAAATTGCTTTGAAGTTTCACCGAACATCATGGAATAACCAAGCTCCGACATACGACCCAATGCAACCCTAAAATTAAACTGGTCACGAATACCGTCACCGAGATATTTTGCGTCTGGTCGTTGGCAGGCAAGTATCAAGAAAAAGCCTGCCTGTCTACCTAGCATGACAATTTGCTTTAGCTTGTTAAGGACTGCGGTATTTTCTTTATTGCCCAGCATTTCCATGAATGCCACGTATTCATCAAAGATAAGGAAACAGGGGGCAAGTCCTAAATAGGCATAATTTTCACCTGTCTTGTAGTTATGCATGAGCTTCATAGCTTCACTTCTTGCCATCATTTCATCATAGAATTTATCAATGCAGGAAGTCATATCTTCCTTACGATAATAGACATCTGGTATGACAGTCTGTAAGTCTGCAAGGTCAGCATTCTTTGGGTCTAGGATATACAGCTTTGCATTGGTGCGTAGCAAGGCTTCAATGATGGTAAGTATGTAATACGTCTTACCGCCACCAGTGCCACCAGCTATCAGCATATGTGGCAGTCTGTCATATTCCCAAAATACATTTTTCATGAGCTGTAGCCTGCCATCCTTTGCCTGCACTTCTTCAATGCTAATACGGTTTGCGATTGTATCATAGAGTAGCGTGTATTCCACAAAGCTATCATGTAGTATCTTGTCAGTCAGTTCACAATACAAGCCACTTTCCAGCTTCTTTTCCAAGTTCAAAAGCTGGTCTTGATATTTTCCTAATGTGATTTCACATTTAATGTGAAGTAACCCTTTTTCCATGCGATAGTAGAGCTTGTGAAAGTAGGTGATTTTCTCTTTTGTCCTGCTTGACGGCAGGTCAGTAAAGAAGCTGTCTCCCTGTACACTTTCAAACTCATACCAGTGGTTATCCAGTATCATGCGTGCCAGCTTTTGGCGGTGCTGTATCTGCTTTCTGTAATCGAAGCAAAAACGACAATACAGGAATGCCAGCAAGCAACATACTAAGCTGGAAGCAATGACCGTAAACACATGATAGGGTGTTAGTGTAAATGTCATGCCGTTTCGCAAGCTGATAGCTTCCCAATCGGTGCGTATGAGCTGTCCGCTGTTCAAAAGTAATAAAAGCACCGTAAAGAGAGATAGGAGTGTACCAGTATAGAAGCGAAAAACCAGTGACTTATCACTGGCTCTTATCCGCTTACCTTTGTAATTGTAAAATTTCATTTATGCTCCTTTCGAGGGTATAGAAAAAGCAGTCAATCCTTTAAGACTAACTGCTCGACAAACTGAAATTTATATAATAGATACTATGTAAATGATGCTCGCAGATAAAAGAGAAATCACAGTTCCCAATATAATCCCCTTTATTCCTCCTTTGACATGGAATAAATAATTTTTGTATTCTTTATCCATATCTTCTGTTCCAGCAATTCTTAATTTTTTACTATGGCAGAACACGCCAAAATCAAACACAATTACATCAAAGAGATTAACAGCAAGGAATAAGATAAACACATGTAAAAATGCTGTTTGAAAGGTTTTAGCTCCTGAATAATAGGCGACTACTGACAAAAGTGTAATAGATACAAATACAGCAATGAGTTTTTTTACTATGTGCCTTTTTTCAGTCTTTTTTATAGAATTTTTATATTCTGGCAAAGACTCAACCCTCTTTCTGATTTCTGGAGGATACGACATAATATATTTCACTGGGTCTTTATATTGTGTTGGCAACACAATCAGTGCAAAAATTATACAAGCAATCACACATTCTATCGCTAAAAGCATAGTCATTCTCCTTTACAAATTCTAATTTATAGGGATATTATACCTTAATCATAGGCAATTTACAAACTTATTTGTTCTCGCCATTTTTATTTTGGTGCGGTGGAGTTGTTGGTTGTTTTCCATTTTTCAAAATAATATCATCAGCTTTGATATACCAGTCAACATCTGCACCCATATAGGTAGCGGTTGCCACCGTATCAGCCACAGGATTGACGATTTCCACTTCTGCATTGTAATCCAATTCCTTTAATGGAACGCTGGCAGGAATAGAAACCTGTATCATACATCCTTGTTCCTTGCATTTTAAATCATAGGTTCTTTCTTTGACTTCTGTACTGGCTGTACCGTCCTCATTCTGCAAGAACACCTCACGGCGTAATGCGGAAAACTTCAATTTTCCGAATGTCTTTTCTTTGTCTGTAAAAATTCCGTTTGCTAATCTCATAGTTTATTTTTCCTCTCTTTCTTTAGGCTTTCACCATATCGTCTGCGTGCAATATATATCTTGTAAATCCTCTTGTGCCAATCTTGTAACCCTCTGCCGTAATGCGTGGGTTGATAAGGCGTACTTTTTCTTCAAAGCTGAAATGCTTTTCGCCTGCTTCTGCTGGCAGGATAACCTTAATGTCGTCTGCCCTCTGCACATCACTGTACAGGTTGAAACTACGGGTAACGACCGTCAAGCGTCCGTTGATCCGTTTCTGTTCAACCTTTGCTTCGCCTGCATATTCTAATGTTCCAAATGTTTCTTTCATGTGGGGTATTACATATTTTAATTCCATTGAATTTTCCTCTTTTCTTTCTATATGAATTTTATTTTGTTGCTATCTTTCTTCTGCGTGACATAGGGTATCAGTCTGCCTGTATCTTATCAAGGGCAAGCGTTGTGCTTTCAGCACCCTTGACAAGCTACATCCATACTGAAAGGCGGTCACTAAGCAGAAGTAAGGGTGTTACCAGCCATGTGTTGGCTGTTTCTTTCAGTTAAAACGGTGGGGAACGTGTTTTGTTCATATCCTTACCGCCTGCTATTCAGCTTTTTTCTTTTTGCGGTACTGAATGAAGCTGATACCTGCTAAAGATATGCCAGACATTCCAAACAGTAGCAATAATGCCATAGCGTTGCTGTTATCGCCAGTTTTCGGAGTGTCCGTTTTAATGACTGGCTTTTCTGGTATCTTTTTATTGACAGCTGTAATCTCAATGATTTCACCGTCTTTCGATACACTGAACGCATATACGGTTTCTTTGTCAAATTCAAAGCCTTTTACCGTTTCCAGCTCTTTTAGGTAATAATCGCCATACAACAAATCACTCATGCTGTATGTTCCATCTTTACCAGTGATAAATTCTGTTATCTGTGTACCGTCTGCTTTATATAGACCAAACTTCACACCAGCTAAAGGCTTCTTGTCCTCGTCTGTTTTTAACAGCTTAAAACCGCCATGAATGAGCTTATTGTTCATGCTGATTTCTGCTGTTTCACCATGCTTGACAGTAACAGTCTGCTTCTCTGGTGTAATATAGCCGACTGTCAAATCGTTCAAGACCTCTGATACTTCATAAGTGCCGACTAATAAATTTTTGATATGGATTTTACCGTCTTTATCAGTCTTGTAGATTTCCTCAAAGGTCGTACCAATTTCAGTTGTACCAGATACTTTGAAGCTGATACCCTCAATCCTTTTATCCTCACTTGTTTTCGTGATTTCAATATTGCCACGTATGAGCTTATTCAGTATAGGCTTGCCGTCATTCACATGGATTGGGATATAAGGTGCTTCCTGCCCCATGTAATTAAAGTCAAAGTCGTAAGTTGTATCAGTAAGCAGATAGCCTTTTCCTGTGGCTATTTCTTTGATTGAGTAGCTTCCTGCTGGCAGGTCGGTACTGATGTTTCCGTTCCCTAATTCATCAAGGCTGATTGCTTCGATAAATGAACCTTTTTCAATTCCAATGTCACCACTTGCTGTTAGAATATCTTCACGAGCATACAACCCGAATGTGATTTCTGATAATGGGTTACATTCTTGATTTCCTACTGTTTCATACTCTTTGAATAATGAAACCTTTGCCTTTTGGCGTGTATTTTCAAGGCACATGGAAGTTGTGACAAGCTCTGTATCTTGGTCTTGATACGTCAATTCAAATGGGTGCGCTGTACCGTCTAACACAAAGCCGTCTAATGTACTTTTTTCTACGGCTTGATACTTTCCTAAGTACAGTGCTTTTGAAGTCGCTTTGCCGTTTTTTCCTGTGGTAATCGTATCAACGATTTCACCCTGTTCATAACGGACTGTGCCGTCCTGTGTGGTGATATCTTCAACCGCTACGATATCAAAGGTCACACCCTCTAAATTGCGTAGCTCATAAATAGGCGAGAATAGTACACCTAATTCCGTACCGATAAAGTCACTTGCAACAAAATGTTCCCCTTGTTTCTCAATAGTGACCGTCCCTTTGACTGGCTTATTTCTGCTTGTGACTTCCAGCATGGTTGATAGTTCACTGGCTGATACGGTAAAAGGAATAGGGTCTTTTGATACCGTGTAGCCGTATGGTGCTTTTACCTCATACAATTCATAATTTCCAGCAAGCAAAGACTGTGGAAGTACTAGCGTTCCATCTTCGGCAGTAGAAAACGTATCAATGGTGGTTGGTTTGGGATAGTTGTATTTCTGTGTGACCCAGTTACCAGCACTATCCTTGATTTTAAACTGCGTACCAGCAAGCAGAATGACCTTTCCAGTTTCAGCATCTTTCTTGATGATTTTTACGTCTGTTTCATAGACTGTATTTTCTAGGATATACTTGTAAATCTTTCCGTTTTTGTCAATCTTGATGTCAAATGGCTCAATCTTTCTGTAACCATCTGCACCTTTGGTTTCCTCGATACGGTAAACACCGTAGGGCAGTAATGGTGTGATAGCGTAGCCGTCTGCGTCAGTCGTAATCTTGCAGGCTTCATCACCTGTACTTTTCAAGGTCAATGTAAACTCGATACCCTCTAAAGGCTGTTTGACACCGCCGTCCTCACTGTTTCCAGTCAGTGGTTTGTCTGCAAATTTTATAACAGCTACTTGACCCTTGATAACTCTATCGGTGATATCTGTGTCAGCTCGTCCGATTTCTACGGTCTGCCCCTCAAAGTCACCAGTGACCGTGATAGGTTCATTGTTCAAGGTGTAGCCTGTTGGCGGTACGACTTCATAAATCTTGTATGTACCTAAGACCAGCAATTTACTTGTGGCAGTCTTGCCGTCCGCTTTCATATGGTCTACAAGGTCGCCTTGACTGTTGTAGATGTCATATTCTGCACCGTCAAGGGTTGCGTCCCCCTGTTGGTTGCTTCCTGTTTCCTCGTCCGACTTTGTAACGTGAATATTGAATTTTTTCAGAACATTGCTAAAATCTACCGCTGTGGTTTCAGCAGGTTTGACTGTTACGACCTGTGTATGTGGCTGGACGTATTTGTTTGGCGTATCTACTTCTGTAATGACATAATCGCCAGCGACAAGGTTCTGAATATGTATATTACCGTCCTTATCTGTGGTATAGATACGGTCAATTCCATTGCCTGTAATCTGGAAACGTAATCCGCTTACATTACCATCTTCGGAAGTTTTCTTTAGTTTGATATGTCCGATTTTTTCAGTATGTAGCTTGAAATATGCTGGTACGGCTTCACGAGAACCACTAACGTTTAGTGAAGTGTGGTTTTGCTGTGTCGAGTTATACCAGTATTCGGGCGTACCAGAAACTAAAGAAGGCAATACGTCTTTAGGCAGGTTCTTATTGGCTTTCAATGTGATTGTATCGAACTGCTTTTCTGTTGGGGCAGATAACACCAGCTTGTTACCATTGCGTTGCACACTCACACCAGAAGCGGAGAAGTCAAAGTATTTCAATGCGTTTCTGCTGTCCTCTAGTGTTAATTCAAATTTACCTGTGTTCATGTTGTACTTCATTTCATAATCTTTGGCATTGCCAGCACTGGAAGCTGTGAAAGATGGGATAGTATCATAGCTTTCCATGTTGGCACGAATTTGATTGTAGATATTTCGTGCGGTTGGGTTACTTTGCAGAAG
>OGFC01001113.1_pt1 | contig 17597 bp, 18 predicted proteins | sample 1570841 | NCBI WGS metagenome assembly OGFC01 (sample SAMEA2582137, study PRJEB24529) | metagenome | biome: Human gut stool | place: China | collected 2011 | reverse complement strand
ATATCAATAGATGTATGGGATATACAATATTGATATTTTTTATTATATCGGCTTGTTTTTTACCAAACGCTGATTTGTATCCTGCTGTCCTTTTGCTTATTGAAGGGAGAGGTGTTTCATAGAATAAAAGCTTATGGATAAAATGGCTAGTTTTATGCGCGAGAAAACGAATGGAGTTACATGAAAGCTTTCTGCTTTTCTGCCAGCTTCAACAGCTCACGCATAGGGGCGTTGAGATGCTTATGCTTTAGATAGACAATATGATTAACATTCATGAGCGTTAGCTGCGGCAGCTGGATTTCACATAATTCTTTCTGCTTCAGCTTTTTTGTTACCATCCGCTCCGGCAATATGGCGATTCCAAAGCCTTCCTGCGCCCCCTTCATCAGAACCGTGGAATTTGTCGATGTCCATGCGGCCTGTGGGCATAGATCGTGTAAAAGCATAAGGCTGTCAAAGGTTTCACGAATTGCACTTCCCTTTTCCCGTAGCAGCAGCGGAAGCTCGCTCAGGGTGCGAAGGTCGTTTACGGGATGATGCTTAAGAAAATCCGGATTGCAAACCGCCTTGAGCTGATAAGTAGAAAGCGGCTGAACGATCAGGGACTCCTGCTGTATGACACCCTCCAGAAACGCGATATCAATTGCATGCTGCTGCAGCTGTTCCAGAATCGCAGCGGTGCTTGCTACGGTAACACGGATTTGCAGCTTTGGATATGCTTGCTGTAGCTGCTTGATCAGCGGACATAGGTATTCGTTTGCAATCGTAATGCTGGAGCCGATTTGCAGCAGCGATGATTCCTGTAGGGAAGCTGCTTCCTGCACCATGCTGTCATACTGCTGCAGCAGCTGCAGCACCTGCTGAAGAAACTGTTCGCCGACCGGTGTTAGAATCGTTTTCTTAGGAAACCGTTCAAATAATAAAAGCTGCAGCTCTTCCTCCAGCTCATGGATGGCTTTGGATACTGCCGGCTGTGTCATATACAGCTGCTGGGCTGCTCTTGTAAAGCTTTTTTCCTGTGCCACTGTCTGGAAAATCCGTAATTTGCGTATATCCATGCTCACCTCCATAACCATTTGGTTATCTATCTTATGAAATAATATAATTTTATGTATCCAATGTCAAATGCTATCATAGAGATGGTGATAACATGAAAAACTATAAGGATATCGTCTGGCTGTTTGGTATCAATGTATTCATCAGTGCCTTTACCTTTGGCGGAGGCTATGTGGTGATACCGATGATACGAAAATATTATGTGGAGAAAAAAGCCTATTTTGATGAGGATGAGCTTATGAAGATTGCGGCAATCGCACAATCCTCGCCCGGCGCAATCGCAATCAATATGAGCGCGCTGGCAGGCTATCGCGTGAAAGGGGCTGTTGGGCTGCTCATCAGCTGTATCGCAGCGATTTTACCGCCATTACTGATTCTGGCGGTTGTTTCAGCGCTGTATTCCGTAATACAGGACAATACGCTCGTACAGGCAGTGCTGCATGGGATGGAGGCCGGGGTGGCAGCCCTGATTGTGGATTTGATCGTGGATATGTATGCGCTGATTCGTAAGGAAAAGGAAATCTTTTTTACGCTTATGACACCGTTTGTCTGTATCTTAAACTATTTTTTTCAGATAAACGTGGCTGTTCTCATCATCGCTAGTGCGCTGCTGTGCGTGCTGCGTGTTTATTGGAAAAGAAGGAGGGGATGCATATGAAGCTGCTGCAGCTGTTTTTTGCCTTTTTCCATATCGGTCTGTTCAGTATTGGCGGCGGCTATGCCATCATTCCGATGATTCGTGATCAGGTGGTGCTGTCCAATCACTGGCTGAGTATGCAGGAATTTACGGATATTATAACGATTTCGCAGATGACGCCGGGACCTCTGGCGGTAAATACCTCGACGTTTGTCGGAATGCGGGTTGCCGGTATCAGCGGAGCGCTGGCAGCTACCATAGGCTGTATTTGTATGGGCGTGCTTATTTCCTATGTACTCTATCATATCTTTCAGCGGTTTTCCAGCTCCGTCATCTTCATGGAAATATTGAAGGGCTTAAAGGCAGCTTCGCTGGGCCTGATCATGTCAGCTGCAATGATCATACTTGCGATTGCCTTTTTCAAAAATGGAGCGTTGTCGCTGTCCTCTTTACAGCTATCGGCAGTTTTGATCTTTGCTGTTATTTTCGGCATCAGCAGAACATGGAAAATCAATCCGATTGCACTGATGCTGCTTTCCGGTCTGCTTGGCGTATTTATATATCAGTAGATCCCCTTCTTTATCCTGAAAAACAGGCTTTTTGAGGTGTGAAATAGTGTTTTGTTTATGAAATGTGGTACAATAGCAGAGAACAACGGAGGTAAGCTATGGAACATATTTTGAATCATGAAAAGGCGCATCAGAAATACTTTGAAGAAATGACGGCAATCCCGCACGGCTCTTATCATGAGCAGGCATACAGTGAGTATCTGGTGGCGTTTGCAAAGGAGCACGGGCTGAAATGGATACAGGACGATATGTATAATGTCATTGTGTATAAGGATGCTTCAGCTGGCTATGAGGATCATGCTCCTATCATTTTACAGGCACATACGGATATGGTATGTGAAAAAAACAAGGATACGGATTTTGATTTTGAAAAGGATGCGCTGCAGCTGTATATTGAAGACGGCTTTTTAAGAGCGAAGGGAACTACGCTTGGTGCAGATGATGGTGTCGGTGTTGCCTACATGCTGGCACTGCTTGGTGATCCACATGCGAAGCACCCGCCTCTGGAATGTGTATTTACGGTGCAGGAAGAGGTTGGACTATATGGTGCTATGGCACTGAAAAAGGAATATTTTCAGGCAAAGCGGATGATCAACCTGGATGACGGTGGAGAAAATGCGACCTGTACAACGAGTGCCGGTGGTGTCAATGTCATTATGAGAAAGGAACGCATACTGGTACCGGCAGATGGAAACGGCTATCAGATAGATGTGTTCGGACTTCATGGCGGACATTCCGGTGGCGAAATTGACAAGGAGCATGGCAATGCAAACAAGCTGCTGGCAAGAGTATTGTTCACACTGAACCGGCGTTATGGTGTGCAGCTGAGCTGGATGCAGGGGGGAATCAAGGATAATGCGATTCCAAGAGAGGCATCGGCGGCATTTGTATGTCAGGCGGATTTGGAAACGGTTGCTGCCTGCGTGCAGGAAATGAAAACGATTTTCGCAAGGGAGCTGGAGTTCAGTGATGCCGGTGTGGATCTGGCTGTAAAGGAAATAGCACTTGACGCTGTCCTATGCATCGAAGACAGTGAAGAGGTGATCACACTCCTCATGACCCTGCCAAACGGACTCCGTCATCATTCCATGAGCATCGAGGGTCTGAGTACAGCCTCCAGCAATATTGGCGTTGTGACGACGGATGAGGAAGCACTCACCATCAATGCATCTTTACGCGGAGCCATGGAATCCTATGTAGATACACTGGCGATGGAGATGGATGCTCTAGCGGAGGTATTCGGCTTTCATAGCGAGCATGAGGCACGCTATCCGGCATGGAGCTATCGTGCGGATTCACCAATGCGGGAATGCCTGAAAACGGTATGCCATAGGGTATTGGGAAAAGAGCTGCAGCTGGTAGCGGTACACGGTGGTTTGGAATGCGGTGTGTTCAAGGCGATGGATGAGGATATGGACATCGTCACGATGGGACCGAAGATGCAGGATATTCATACGCCGCAGGAAGCGCTGGATCTGGCATCCTTTGATGCGACCTTTACACTTTTAAAGGCTTATCTGGAGGAGCTGTAAGAAGCGGATTTTCCGTGTAGGTAGCCGCTATTGGTTTCGGTTGATAGTTGCAGCGATAAAGGGATAAAAGGAAAGCAGGTTGCTGTAAGCATACTCGTCTTTCCTTTTTTATGAGCAGGCAGATCGCTGGAATGCCTATATAATGCAAAAGGGCAAGAAGCCGGGTAGCTATGGAACCCATAACGATAGCGGCTGATTTTTGTATAACGTATACGCTACTGGTATTTTTGCGGGTTGACTCTTCCCTGGGGGAAGGGTGTATTATAAAGAATAACAGGAGGGAATGTGTATGCTGTCTATCGGTGAATTTTCTAAAATATGCAAGGTTTCTACCAAAACGCTGCGATACTATGAAACCATTGATCTTTTGAATCCGATCTGTATCAAAGCAGAAAGCGGATATCGCTATTATGCCATTGAGCAGCTGAAGAGTATGCTGTTTATCAATCGTATGAAGGCATACGGCTTTTCGCTGGATGAAATTCGTACATTGTTGAAATGGGAGGAGCAGGGGGAAGCAAAGCTGCTGCAGGATGCCCTGCTTTCCCATCGAAGAGTATTGCAGGAGCAGCTCCTCTTCTTACAGCAGACGCTTCATGAGCTGGAAACCGATGTGGAAACGCTGCAGAAAAAAGAGGCGGTAATGTCCTATCTGGATAACATTGATATTCAGCTGGTTGAGGAACCGGAAATGTTTCTTTTATCCACACGCCGCATGGTGAACATGGAGGATTGTGCAAAGGGCTATATCCCTTTCTATGAGCCATTGTTTGAACGTATCCGCCGCGAGCATTTGACCATTTGTAAGGCGCCGCTTTCCATGTATCACAGCAAGGAGTATCAGGATGAGGGCTTTGATATGGAATTCGCCATTCCGGTAAAGGAACGGGTTACCGGTACGCGTGATTTCTCACCGGGGCTGTGTATCCGCACCGTATGCAGGGGAAGCTATCATCAGATTCCATCGGTTTATGCCAGACATCAGGAATGGATGGAGACGGAAGGCTATACCTATCGGCTTCCACCGTATGATGTTTACATCACGCATCCGGATGAGGTGTCGGATTTAAAGGAGAATATCACCGAGATTTATTCTCCCATTGTGAAGTGCTGACATTGCCTGCTGTATTCCATGAAAGATGGTCTGCATGCGCAAGCAGGGATTGCGTGTCTGTAATCCTTGATCCAGCTTCTTAAACCACTGTACCGCTAGGGAGGCAGTGGTTTTTTTTGCAGTGTTGCTTGTTAAAGGCTTACATTCTTACGAATTAGGGAAGCTGAACAATTTTACGAAATTCTTTGCTTCAACGCTGCATGCTTATGATATAATATTTAGCGTGTATATAGTCCTATTCGTTTTACGCGAACAGGAACGTTTAGGTAGATAGGAAACAGAAGGGATGAGCCATATGATTATCCGATCGATAGACGCTATTATCCGCATGCTGGATGCGGATTACATAGAAAATGCAGATATTGAGGAAAAAATACAGGGTGTCTGCATCGACTCCAGAAAGGTAGTGGAGGGAAACCTTTACATACCGATTCATGGAGTCAACAACAACGGGCACGACTATGTGCAGCAGGCCATTGATAACGGCGCAAAAGCTGTGCTGTGGGAACGCAGGGAAGCAAACCCGCCCAAAGCTGTCGTCGTAATTCTGGTGGATGATACGACGATGGCTTTACAGAAGCTTGCGAAGGCTTATCGTGATCAGCTGAATATGAAGGTTGTCGGAGTTACCGGCAGCAATGGAAAAACGAGTACGAAGGATATTCTTGCCTCCGTTCTTGCAAAGCATTTTATTACTCAGAAAACGCTTGGGAATTTCAATAATGAAATCGGCGTACCCTTAACACTGCTCTCTTTATCGGAGAATTGTGAGGCGGCGGTTGTGGAAATGGGAATGGAGAATCTGCAGGAGCTTTCCTTTCTGACGAAAATCGTACGTCCGGATATCGCTATTATTTCCAATGTCGGTACTGCGCATCTGGAAAATCTGGGAACGATGGAGAATATCGCCAGAGCGAAGATGGAAATTACAGAGGGACTCAGAAAGCATGGATTGCTGATTTATAATGGAGATCAGCAGCTTCTGCGTAATGCCGCTGTTGAAAAACAGATACCGGGCGATATTAAGATCCGTACCTTTGGAAAGTCGGAACGCAATGATGCGGTTGTTCGTGAGGTGCATCAGCTGGCAGATGGTCTGCGCTTTTCTATTGAGGGCCATGAATATGAGCTGGATATGATCGGAAAGCATCAGGCGATGAATGCTGCGGCTGCATGGATGGCAGCCAGAGCACTGGGTATGGATGAGGATGAAATCGCCGAGGGCTTTGCAAGCGTGGAAAAAACCGGACTGCGCAATGAGCTAGTCAGGGTGGATCAGTGTCTGATTCTCAATGATTCCTATAAATCCAATCCGCAGAGCGCCTTAGCCGCGGTGGATACGATGGAGGAATTTGACATACCCTATAAACTGGCGGTGCTGGGCGATATGCTGGAGCTTGGAGAAACAAGTGACATGATTCATTATACGCTTGGTAAGGAGATCAGCAGCTATCACCTGCAGGAGGTCCTCACGATTGGGGATATGGCCTGCTACATCGCTCAGGGGGCAAGAGATAATATGGAGCATACACTGGTGCGTCATTTTACGGATAAGGAAGAGCTTTTGAGCTACCTCAAGCCCTACATGCATAAGGAATGCATGTTGCTGGTGAAGGGAAGTCGCGGAATGAAGCTGGATGAAGTGGTAGATGCACTTGTCAGTGAACAACAGTAAGGAGTACATATATATGGAAAAGATTAAATTAGCGATTATATTCGGAGGAAAGTCAAGTGAATATCCGGTTTCTCTGCATTCAGCGGGAAGTCTGATTCACAAAATCAATAAAGAGCGTTATGAGCTTATGTTCATCGGAATCAGCAAGGATGGAAAATGGTATGCATATGATGGTGATGTAGAGGGAATCGAGCATGATACCTGGCTGTGTGAGGAGCACTGTACACCGTGTGTATTATCCAGCAGCGAGGGCTGCAAAGGATTTTTAAAGCTGCATGGGGATGGAACCTTTACACGCATGGAGGTGGATTGTATCTTCCCGGTTCTGCATGGGAAAAACGGCGAGGACGGAACGATTCAGGGCTTGTTTGAGCTCAGTGGCATTCCCTATGTCGGCTGCGGTCATATGAGCAGCGCCATCTGCATGGATAAGGAAATGGCACATATCGTCATGGAGCATGCTGGTATAACATGTGCACCGTTTGTCTGTGTATATGAGGCTGATGATTTGGATTATCGCAACGTATACGAGCATGCGAAGGAAGCACTGGGACTTCCGATTTTTATCAAGCCAGCCAATGCCGGAAGCAGCTTCGGCATTCATAAGATGGAATCCTTTGACGGCTTTGAGGAAGCGATGAAGGATGCGTTCTATCATGACGGGAAGGGCAAGGTCATTTTAGAAACAACCATTGAAGGCTTTGAAATCGGAGTAGCTGTGATGGGAAACAAGGAGCTTTTTGCGGGCAGCGTGGATGAAATCGAAACAGCTGCGCCGTTCTTCGATTATGAAGGAAAATATGAGATGGTGGATTCGCATATCTACTGTCCGGCACGAATCAGCCCGAAGCTGTTTGAGGAAGCACGGGAAATTGCGAAAAAGGCATATCGTGCCATGAACTGCAAGGGAATGACCCGTGTTGATATGTTTGTGACACCGGAGGATACCATCGTATTGAATGAAGTCAATACCATTCCGGGCTTTACCGACACCTCCCGTTATCCGACGATGATGAAGGAAGCCGGTATTCCGTTTCCGGAACTGATTGACAAGCTTGTTGCACTGGCAATGGAATAATAAAGAAGGTGGAAAATGTGCTGAAGAGCAATACGCGTTCCTGGCTGGAAATCGATCTGTCCAGGATCTCACATAACATAAAGGAAGTACAGAAGCTGATTCCCTCGACAAGCAAGATCATGGCAATCGTCAAGGCGAACGGCTATGGGCACGGCGATGTGGAATGCTCCCTGATGATGGAACAGCAGGGAATCGACTTTTTCGGTGTAAGCAGTGTGGATGAAGGTGTCAGACTGCGCGAAAACGGCATCAAGAGTCCGATCCTGGTGCTGGGCTATACGCCGCCTGTTCATTTTCATTATCTGAACGAGGCTTCCCTGATTCAGACGCTGGTATCAAAGGAATATGCAGAAAAGCTGAACGCATATGCGCTTGAGCAGGGTTTGATAATCAAGGCACATGCCAAGGTGGATACCGGGATGTCCAGAATCGGAATCATCGCTCAGGATCATGCATATCACATTGAGGATATCAAAGCTCTGTATCGGCTTGAGCATCTGGATGTTTGCGGTATTTTCTCCCACTTCAGCGTCAGTGACTGTCTGGATGAGGAAAACTGTGCCTTCACGGATCATCAGATTGCCCTGTTTGAACGTGTTTTGGCGGATTTGCGGGCAGCAGGGATTCATCCCGGCACAACGCATCTGCAAAACAGCTATGGAATATTGAATTATCCGGATCTGCACTATGATTACGTACGTCCGGGTCTGCTGTGGATGGGAGTTACCAGTGATGATGCACTGGAAATCCGCACTGCACCGCAGTTTCAGCCGATTATGGAATGGAAGGCGAATGTTTCTCTGGTAAAGGATATCCAGCCCGGTGTTACAGTCAGCTACGGCCGTCATTTCAAGGCAAAAGCCTGTACGAGGGTGGCGACACTGGCTGTCGGATATGCGGATGGCTATCCGCGCAGTGTATCCAATCAGGGAGCCTGTGTGCTGCTGCATGGAAAGCGTGTTCCCATCATCGGGAATATCTGTATGGATCAGATGATGGTGGATATCACCGGACTCGATGGTGTTCGTGAGGGGGATGTCGCTACTTTGATCGGGTGTGACGGCAATGAATTCCTTGCAGTCGATGAGCTCAGCAGACTTGCACATACCATAAACAACGAAACACTCTGCTGGATTTCACAGCGGGTACCAAGAATATACAAATAGCCACAGCGGGTGTGGCTATTTTTCAAGAGAAGGGATGGTTGATTATCGTGGAACGAAAAACTTACTACGCGCTGGATGTCGCAAAATTCATCAGTGCATTTCTAGTGGTCTGTATTCATACCGGACCGCTGCTGGATGTGGATGCCGCAGGCAACTTTATCCTTGTACAGATTCTGGCCAGACTGGCGGTACCGTTCTTCTTTGTGGCGAGCGGCTTTCTGTTTTTCCGTAAGCTGGATTTCAAGCGAGAATACAACGATTATGAGAACAAAGCGCAGCTGAAGCACTATTTGTGGAGGCTATGTAAAATATATATCATCTGGACGATTCTGTATCTGCCCTTTACCTATATGCTGTTAAAGGGGCAGGATGGTATCACCGTGAACAGCCTGCTGCTGTATGTCCGTGATTTCTTTTTTACAGGAAGCTTTTATCATCTCTGGTTTCTGCCTGCGCTGCTGGTTGCGGTTCCAATCGTTTATTTCTGTCTGTTTAAGCTGGGGCTTGGGAAAACGATCCTGCTTGGTTTCCTCCTGTATCTGATCGGTATGGCGGGGAATGTTTACGGCGGATATCTGCTGCAGATTCCGGGGATACAAACCGTGTATCAGGTATATCTGCAGGTATTTTCCACCACGCGCAACGGTCTGTTCTTCGGTGTGATATTTATTGCCATGGGCGCCTTGTTTGCACAGCGTACGTTATATCTGAAAAACTGGCAGGTGCTGCTGGGACTTCTGCTCAGCCTGATGCTGCTGTTTGCAGAATGCTTCACACTCAGGGATAACGGCTTCATGCACGATTTGACAAGCATGTATGTTATGCTGCTGCCCTGTATGTTCTTTCTGTTTCTGGGCTTGCTGCGCATCCATCTGCCACATAGCAAGGTATACAAGACACTGCGCGTGTTATCTCTGTTGATTTATGTCATGCATATCATGTTTGTAAATGTGCTGCTTCGTATATGGCCGTTGATGAACTCTCTGGCTGTATATGGTCTGGTTATGCTGCTGACGCTTAGTATGTCCTGCTTTATAATTATTTGTTCCAAAAAAGTTAAGTTTTTAAAGCATCTTTATGCCTGAATAGGAGGATTGTCATGCTGCGTATACAACAAATCAAGCTGACGCTTGAAGAATCACTGGATCAGCTGCCGGATAAAATTGTTAAAAAACTACATATCCCGAAAGAGGAGCTGCTCTTTTGGCGAATCTATCGCGAAAGCCTCGATGCCCGCAAGGCGAAGGATGTGCATTTTACATATTGCATTGATTGCAGGGTGAAGCATGAGGAGCAGGTGCTTAGAAAGCACGCTAAGGATATCAGCCGTGTGCAGGAGTATCGTTATGTATATCCGAAAAAAGGAGTCGTTGGCTTACAGCATCGTCCCGTAGTCGTTGGCTTTGGTCCGGCTGGTATGTTTGCGGCTCTGCTTCTGGCACAGATGGGGTACTGCCCGCTTGTTATTGAACGTGGACAGTGTGTGGAGGAGCGTGTGAAAAGCGTGGAGGAATTCTGGCAGAACGGTAAGCTGAATCCGCAGAGCAATGTGCAGTTTGGTGAGGGGGGAGCCGGTACGTTTTCAGATGGTAAGCTGACTACCCGTTCCAAGGATTTGCGTGTACATAAGGTTTTGGAGGAGCTTGTCCGCTTCGGTGCTCCACAGGATATTCTGTATACGGCACATCCGCATATCGGCACAGATCTGCTGCGTGATATTGTAAAACACCTGCGTGAGGAAATCATAGCGCTGGGGGGAGAGGTGCGGTTTTCCAGCTGCCTGCAGGATCTTAAAATTGAGCAGGGAGAGCTGCGCGGGATTGTCGTCAACGATGAGGAAATACCGGTGGATCAGCTGATCCTGTCAATCGGACACAGCGCCCGGGATACATACCGGCTGCTGCATGAGCGTGGTGTGACCATGCATCCCAAGGCATTTGCGATCGGTGCCAGAATCGAGCATCCGCAGACGCTAATCAATCAGGCGCAGTATAAGGCGCTTGCCTGCCATCCGCGGCTTTCTGCGGCAGAATACAGATTAACGCATACCGCATCCAATGGACGCGGTGTATATACCTTCTGTATGTGTCCGGGAGGAAGCGTCGTTCCATCTACTTCCATAGAAGGCGGTGTGGTCGTCAACGGAATGAGCGAGCATGCCCGTGATCAGGAAAATGCCAACAGCGCACTACTTGTGCAAATACGCCCGGAGGATTATGGGGAGCAGGCACTGGATGGAATCGCCTATCAGGAGGCGCTGGAAAAGAAAGCGTTTGTACTTGGCGGCGGAGCATATCGTGCGCCTGCACAGCGAGTTGAAGATTTTCTGAAGCATCGTGCAAGTACAGCAATGGGCAGTGTGCAGCCTAGCTATGCACTTGGTGTAACCCCCTGTGACCTGCATGAGATACTTCCTGCATATGTAACAAGCGCCATGGAAGAGGCCATTACCGCTATGGATCGCAGATTGAAGGGCTTTGCGATGGGGGATGCTGTTTTAACCGGAGTGGAAACAAGAAGCAGCTCCCCCGTTCGTCTGGAACGAGGAAAAGAGGATTTGCAGAGTCTATCCGTATCCGGTCTGTATCCCTGCGGAGAAGGAGCGGGATATGCCGGGGGAATTGTATCCGCGGCGATTGATGGAATTCGATGTGCGGAACAGCTTATTGCAATGTATCATTATACAAAAGAAGCTGCTTGTGATTAAATTTGTAGGCATACGTATGAAAGAAGTATTCTCATGATAGAGATTCCTATAAGCAGATGAATGGATGATATAGAAAAAAACGCAGCCTGCTCTCAGCCTGCGTTTTTACGTGTTATTACAGATTATTTCTCCGTGTATAATTCCACCTGCTTGCCGCGATGGGCAAGACCAATGCGCATCGCATGATGCAAGCCTTGATCATATTGCTTTGCCAGAATCTGTTCATATCCCTGCTTGGCCAGTTTCTTGAGATTAACAGAATCATCCTTTGTATATTTCAATTCAAACAGAAAGGATGGCTTGTCCTGCTTCTTGCTTTCTAAACAGATATCAAATCTGCCTTGCCCCTTTTCACGGTTACTGATGATCTTATAGCTGTTTTCTAAAGGCATTAGCATACCTAAACGTAATGTACGCACTGCGGGCCAATGAGCCTGATAGGAGTTTTCGTTCACAAGATCGTAATAGCTGGCGGTATCCTCCAAGATGGTTTGATAGCGCAAGGCGAACTTCTCAAGATTTCCTTGTAAAAGATCCTCCAGCAGCACAGCTACACTGCTTTCGTCTGTATGAAAATAATAGGCTGTCAGTGATTGGAATTCTCTTTTTATTTCTTTGTTGGGTATTCTTAACACATATCTTCCTTCTAACGCATCCAGCGTAGTTTTTGTTGTCAGGTAACCGGCGTTCAGGCACTGCCCGCCTGAGGCGCAAACAACCCCCAAAGGCTGCTGGTATTTTTGATTTCGTAAAATGATGCTTCATAATTAACTAAAGCTGTGACGGTACCACGTTCGATCAGCTCTTCATATCCTTCTTTGAAGGTTTTATCACACGCACGCATAGCAGCTTTTATCATTTTATTTGAACTGGTATTAACCCAGTAAGGAATTAACTGCTTTCTATCCAGGTAATTTATAACTGACCATGGATTAGGCTCTGCCCACTAGCAGTGTAGATGTCGATGCCTCCCATATTGTACCCGTCACGCCATGGGCGGGCAGCGCCTGCTCATATTGATGGTCTTCCCAAAACGCCTAGGCCGTGTGATTAAGGTAACCTCGCTGCCCCGTTCCATAAATTCTTTAATTATCAGACTCTTATCCACAACATAATAGTTTTCTTCCTTCAGTTTGCGATAATCCTTTAACCCAATAGGGATTTTCTTCATGCACATCACCTGCCATATGCTTTATTATATTATGGTTATTTACGGAATACAGTATGTGGAGCGATATTTTTCATCAGCGGCTTGTTGTAATTTTCATGCTTTCATATACTGCATATGCTAAATCATTACGAATGTATGGAACTGGATTTGCTAAAGGTACGGATACGATAAGTATATTATCCTATGCTTGTATACGGCATAAATCGCAGCTGCTTATCATATCGTTAGTGTAGAGGTGATGCATGTGAGCAGACGCTGCAAGAATATGATATATGGAATTATAGGATTGATTGGAGTCATGGTGGCGGCCCTGCTGATAAAACTGCTGTTTTTCAGCGGACTGTTTACGCCGCTGCTGGCGCTGAACGGCGCGAAGACCATGGATGTGGAAGTGAATACCAGCTTTCAGGATCCCGGAGCTCGGGCGAGGTTTCGCTTTTCGGATTATAGTGATGAGGTGAAGGTAGAGGGGAATCTGAACACGAAGAAGCTGGGGACCTATACGCTGACCTATACCTTTGACAAGTATCAGAAAACAGTGGAGCGTAAGGTCAATGTCATTGATACGACGCCTCCGAAAATCAATTTAAAGGGTGGCTCATCTATCCGGGTATTTGAGAATGGCAGCTATCAGGAGCCGGGCTATCAGGCGAGTGATAATTATGATGGTGATGTTAGCAAAAGCGTAAAAAGTGAAGGCAGTGTAAATATGAAGAAACAGGGTACCTACACACTGACCTATACGGCAAAGGATGCCAGCGGCAATAGTGCAGGTGTAAAGCGCAGGGTTCAGGTATGTGCTGATCCGACCAATACCAAGCTGTATTATGATCATGACAGCTATGACAATACCATGGAGGAATGGTGGTTTAATAAAAGCAAGGATCATCAGCGGACAACGGGTGCCAAGGATGAAAAGCTGTTAAAGAAATACGATTCCTATTATGAGGGACCAGAAGAAAAGGTGATCTATCTGACCTTTGATGAGGGTGGTAATGATATCACCTATATCAAGCAGATTGCGGAGGTTCTGAAAAAGAATGATGTGCAGGCAACCTATTTTTTGACGAGAAATTATATAAAAACAGAAGCAGACTTCATCCGGCAGCTTGTTCAGGACGGCAATGTGATCGGGAACCACAGCTGGCATCATTACGATATGACAACACTTGCGAATGCCGCAAGCATAGATAAATTTGTCGCAGAGATAACGGAAACGGAAAAAACGTATATGGAAGTAACCGGGCAGCCGATGAAAAAGGTCTTCCGCTTTCCAAAGGGCGGCAGCAGTGAACGTGCGATGAAGCTGGTAAAGGATCTTGGCTATAGCAATTACTTCTGGAGTCATGCCTATTACGATTATGCAAGTGACGTGCCGGGCAGTGAGGCATTGAAGACGATGATGGAGCATTATCACGAGGGGGCGATTTATCTGCTGCATCCAAGCAATAAAGGAAATTATGAAGCGATGGATACCTTTATCAAAAATATGAAGGACCTTGGCTATAGCTTTAAAACCGTAGATACCATACCTTCAAATTCTCAGGAGAAATAATACAGCTCTATTCATAAACGGGATGGTTGAGGTAAAATATACTGGTATTTTTATTGATCTTATTCTATAATGATGCACAGGGTGATATGCATGAAAAAGAAACACTGCTATGCGATCCTGTGCATTTTCTGGATGCTTGTAATTTTCTGGTTCTCTGCACAGGTTGCGGATGATTCACAGGAAATGAGCGATTTCTTTGTACGCCTTCTGGATGCGTTGTTCTCACTGGATATCATGAAGAATGAAATCATTCAGGATATGACCAGTTTTCTGGTACGCAAGGCGGCACATATGAGTGAATATGCGGTACTGGCCATTTTATTTGGTCTTACGATACGGGAATACAAAAAGGAGCCGTGGCTGCTTCTGGCATTGACAGCTACAGCCGCCTATGCAGCAACGGATGAATTTCATCAGCTGTTTGTACCGGGCAGAAGCGGGCAGCTCAAGGATGTTTTGATTGATACAGCAGGTGGTGCGCTCGGGCTGGGTCTACTTGCTCTTATCCTGTATCTGCAACGCAGAAGGAAAATGAAAGAGTATGAAAAACTTTCATGAAATATTCACAGGCCATTGACAAATGTCGGGATTTAAGCTAAAGTATATAAGACAGAAAAATCGTATAGAGGCAGCGATGCGTCAGAGTAAAGGCTGGAGTCGGCAGACTGGGATAGCTTTGAAAGGTAATCATCGCCGAAGAGGCTGCATTGGCGGATGCACTTCTGGGGTCATGGGAAATACTCATGGCACTCCTTCGTTAAGAAGAGGAGCTATTAACAACTCTGCTTTGTGTGAGTGAGTCGTGTAATAGCACGGCTTTTTTGTTATCTATGGAATTGCATGGATGAGCGGTAGGTATTCCACAGGCGGCATACGCGAAAGAAAAGAAAGAGGGACTACATTATGAAAAAATTAGTAACGGCAGCTTTTGCCATGACATTGCTTCTGACAGGCTGCGGCAGCAGTGATGACGACAAGGATGTTTCAAAAAATACGGGAAAGGAAACCTTTACGGTTGGCATGGAGTGCAATTATGCGCCATTCAACTGGCAGACGAAGGAACAGACAAAAACGAGTGTTTCTATTGGCGGGGCCGGCTTCTGTGACGGGTATGATGTACGTGTTGCACGTCAGATTGCAAAGGATCTCGATCGTGAAATCGTCATCAAAAAGGTATCCTGGGACGGCCTGCAGCCGGCTTTGGAATCCGGTGAAATTGATGCGATTATCGCCGGTATGACGAAGGATGAAACACGTGAAAATGGAATTGACTTCACATCTCCATATTATGAATCGGAAATGGTCATGATCGTGCGTAAGGGCGATAAGGCTGCGAAATTCAATGATATTCAGCAGTTTAAGGGCAAGACCATCATCGGTCAGAAAAGCACGAACTACGATACAATCATCGATCAGATCAAGGGTGTAAAGCATGCGACACCAAAGGCGACGTACCCGGAAATGATTCTGTCTCTGCAAAATAAGGAAGTGGATGGAATCACAGCGGAGCTTCCGGTTGCCGAGGGGGCTGTGGAAGCAAACAAGGATTTAACAATCGTACATTTTGCGAAGGGCAAGGGTTTTGATATCGATACCTCTGTATCTGTCGGTTTGAAAGAGGGAAGCCGTGATTCTGAGCTGTTCAATGCCGTACAGAAATCACTGGATGGAATTTCCAAGGAAACAAGAGATCAGTGGATGAAGGAAGCAAGAGAGAGTCAGCCGAAAACAGAATAACAAAAGAATAGGAGATTACCATGATGATAGTAGCATCCGCAAAACCGGATGGGATGTTTGCCCAGGCCTGGTGGATTTTTCAGGACAACATTCCGCTGTTCTGGTATGGGATTAAGATAACACTGCTTCTTGCGGTGTGCGGTACACTGATCGGTCTGCTGATCGGTTTGCTGCTGGGAGGGATCCGTGCTGTGCGCATTGAAGAACGCGATGCACCGCTATCCCGCATAAGCAAGAAAATACTGCACGGCTTTGTCGGTCTGTATGTATGGATTTTCCGTGGAACACCGATGATGGTGCAGGCGCTGATCATATATCACGGTCTTCGTCCGGTGCTGAACTGGTCACCTGTAACCGCCGGTATTACCATTATTTCCATCAATACGGGAGCATATATGGCTGAAATCATCCGTGCCGGTATCCAGTCGATTGACAAGGGACAGAATGAGGCGGCCCGCAGTCTGGGAATGACCTCTACACAGACGATGATGAGCATAATATTACCTCAGGCGATTCGCAATTCCTTCCCTTCCATCGGAAATGAATTTATCGTCAATATCAAGGACAGCTCCATGCTGAATGTTATCGGTGTGATTGAACTGTATTTCCAGTCCAGCTCCGTTGCAGGAAGTCTGATGCTGTATGTACCGACCTTTATCGTAGCGGCCATTTTGTATCTGCTGCTGACGACACTGGCAACCCAGCTTCTCTCCTTTGTTGAGGGACGCATGAATATGCCGAAATCATCCGGTCCATCTTCCCAGAGCGTACCGGTAGAAAGGGTGAGTGAGTAATATGAATTCCATCATAGAAATCAAGCATCTGAAGAAGCATTTCGGTTCGCTGGAGGTTTTGAATGATATTGATTTTCATTGCGACAAGGGTGAGGTAATCACCATCATCGGATCCAGCGGGAGTGGCAAGTCCACACTGCTTCGCTGCATCAATCTGCTGGAAACACCGGATGCAGGAGAAATTTTGTATCACGATAAGGATATCCTGAAGGGGGAAATCAATATCAATGAGCATCGAACGCATGTCGGTATGGTGTTTCAGTCCTTCAATTTGTTCAATAATAAAAGCGTGCTTGAAAATTGTATGTTGGGACAGATCAAGGTATTGAAGCGAAGCAAGGCGGATGCGAAGGAGAAGGCAATGCTGTACCTGAAAAAGGTCGGTATGGAGTCCTTTGCGAATGCGAGTGCCATGCAGCTCTCCGGTGGCCAGAAGCAGCGTGTTGCCATTGCCCGTGCCCTGTGCATGGAACCGGAGGTTCTGCTGTTTGATGAGCCGACGAGTGCTCTTGACCCGGAAATGGTAGGCGATGTTCTGGATGTCATGAAGGATCTGGCCAGTGAGGGTCTGACGATGATCGTTGTTACTCATGAAATGCAGTTTGCCCATGATATCAGCTCCCGTGTCGTGTTTATGGACAAGGGTGTTATCGCTGAGGAGGGGACTCCGCAGCAGCTGTTTGAGCATCCAAAGCAGGAGCGAACCAAAGAATTTTTAAAGCGTTACCGTATCAGCAGTCAGTCCTAGCGACTGGCTTTTTATTTTATAATAAGAAATGCTTATTCTATTTCTGCGTTTTGTCAAG
>OGFC01001083.1_pt1 | contig 18271 bp, 16 predicted proteins | sample 1570841 | NCBI WGS metagenome assembly OGFC01 (sample SAMEA2582137, study PRJEB24529) | metagenome | biome: Human gut stool | place: China | collected 2011 | reverse complement strand
TATAGATTATTATTTATTTCTATTCGGGAAATTAGATTTGCATTTAAATTACTTATTCATTTGACAATCATTCTCTAATCATTCGACAGCTGTCAAATGATTAAAAGACAGCTATTGAACGATTAAAGAACAGATGTCGAATAAATAGGCATTTTACACAAAGATATAAATAATAATAGGAAAGATACTACTGAAGTAGTTTTGTTTTTATACATATTATTACCAACCAATGAGTATTTGGTTACAAAAATCAATTCAAATACCTACAAATAGGTAAGATTGATCGTTTTTTACCTACAATACGCGATTGCACACACTTTACAAGCGCCCTAATTTTGCCAAAAAATTTAAAAGGCAATGAGAAAATTAACAAATCTATTGGCTATTACTCTACTTGGCTCTTGCGCAACGGCCTTCGCACAAAATAACGAAACACCTACAGCAGCAGAGAAATCGGCTGAAATTTATGCAAGTGGTTATGATAAATTCAGATTAGGCGGTTACGGAGAAATTCTTGCTAATTTTATGGATTATGGTATCAATCGTTTTAACGGTACTTCTAAAGGCAATACGAAAGACCATAGAAATTCAATCTCTATTCCACGATTCATCCTCGCAATGGACTACAAGTTTAACTCTAAATGGATATTAGGAGCTGAAATCGAATTCGAAGCAGGAGGAACCGGTACTGCAATGGAAATTGAAAATACGGAAAACGGTGAATATGAAACGGAAATTGAAAAAGGAGGTGAAGTAGCTTTGGAACAATTCCATATCACACGACTGATCCTCCCTGCTTTTAATGTTCGTGCCGGCCATCTTATCGTCCCGGTCGGATTAACCAACGAGCATCATGAACCTATCAACTTTTTCGGCACATCGCGTCCTGAAGGAGAAACAACCATATTACCTTCTACATGGCATGAGAATGGTATTGAGTTCTTCGGTACATTCGGTAGAAAATACACTAAGTTCAGCTATCGGGCACTTATTGTAGCCGGTCTGAATGCCAACGGTTTCGATCGTAACACCTGGATTGCCAGTGGTAAACAGGGTGTTTTTGAAACCGACAACTTCACATCCCCCGGTTATGTCGGCAGGCTGAATTACGAAGGAGTCCCTGGTTTGAAAGTAGGTGGTTCTTTCTATTATTGCGCAAATGCGGCATCCAATTCGGATAAACCTCAAACATATTCTGAACTAGGGAAAATTCCGGTTCGAATTTATTCGGGCGACCTTCAGTACCGCAATAAATTCATCATTGCACGAGGTAATATCATTTATGGAAATCTGGGGAACTCTTACGCACTTAGCGAAGCAAACAGAAAACTCTCGAACTTATCTCCTTATAGCCGTTTAGCACCGATCGCTAAAAATGCAGTAAGCTACGGCGGTGAAGTTGGAGTAAACATTCGTTCCATTCTAAAAGATAATAAAAAGGTTCCTGTCATTTATCCTTTTGTTCGCTACGAATACTATAACCCACAGGAAAAGGGGGAAAGTAAACAAACAATGGATAAACGCTGTCAAGTCAGTATGTGGACAGCCGGTGCAAACTGGTACCCTCTCCCTAATCTGGTTGTTAAAGCCGATTATTCGACACGCAAAATTGGAGGAGGAAACTACAACAGTGAAAATGAATTCAGCCTGGCCATCGCATATATCGGATGGTTCCTCACCAAATAAAAAACAAAATCAATAATTATTAATCACTTATCAAAATGAATAAGAAACTTTTCTATTATGCAGCTTTAATGCTGAGTTTGATGTTTTCTATGGGGGCTTGCTCTGACAATGACGACCCGAAACCAGAAAATGAGGATCCTAAAAGTCTTGATTACACGAGTGAAAATGCAGCAGCATGGGGTAACTACATGTATAATGTTGCCAAATTATTAAAGCAGGACGCAACCAACCTTTATGAATACTGGAATGTCAGCTATAAAGGTGGAGAAGCTTACGCACAAACATTCAAAAACCATAACAACTCCACTTATCCGAGTGCGATCAGTTGTATTCAGGAAATTATTGAAAAATGTGCTGAGATTGCAAACGAAGTCGGAGTAGCCAAAATAGGTGAACCATACGATTTATATCAGAAAGGAAGTACAGAAGATGCTCTTTATGCCGTTGAATCCTGGTACAGTTGGCACTCTCGTGATGACTACACGAATAATATTTGGTCTATCCAAAACTCATATTATGGTTCATTAGACGGAACAATCAATGCAAACTCTCTTTCAATATTGATCGCTTCTACAGATGCAGACCGCGACACCAAAATGAAAGCAGCTATTGCTAACGCAGCTAAGGCGATCCAGGATATTCCGCAACCATTCCGTAACAATATCAATAGTAACGAAGCTAAAGCCGCAATGGAAGCTTGTGCGACATTAGAAAGTTTGCTGACGGAAATGAGTACCTATGCACAGAATACATTCAGTGGTTCCTCCTATGATGCAAAGCTTGATGCTATCGTTGATCATTATGTAGATGCAGTTGTTCTTCCTACCTACAAATCATTATCAGAAAAGAACAACGCACTGTTCGATGCAGTCAACACATTAAAAAACAGTCCGAGTAATACAAACTTTGAAAAAGCTTGCACAGCATGGTTAACAGCCCGTGAACCGTGGGAGAAAAGCGAAGGTTTCCTGTTTGGCCCGGTAGATAGTGAAGGTCTTGACCCGAATATGGATAGCTGGCCTCTAGACCAGGACATGATCGTCCAGATCCTGAACTCTGGTAATTTCGATGATATGGAATGGGGGGATGATGATGACGATGACGCTGTAACGGCAGCACAAAATGTTCGCGGTTTCCATACTCTTGAATACCTTTTATTCAAAGATGGCGAGCCCCGTACGATCAAATAAAAGTACTAGGCTATTCTTTTGCCAATGACTTTGGAGCCTTGAAGTTCCGGGTGAAACCCTCATCTGGCATTTCAGGGCTTCAAGCACTCAAATCAAATTAAGAAAGAACAAACATGAAACAACTGAATCTGTTTTTATTTCTATTTTCACTGTTTTCCATCTGTTCATGCGAAGATGGTATAGAAATGGATGATATAGATGTTCCCAACGGATATGCGCTATCGGCGGGAACTTCCACCACCTTTCTCAATTCCTCGGTTGCATACGATTCAAATGCCAACTGGGTGACAGGCGCTTTATTGAGACGCTTTACAAGTGGGGACGGATTATACGACGATGTACGGACAAGCAGCAATGGAACCGGAGGGGGCTTAGGGCCCGTATATGCCGGATATTCCTGTGGTAGTTGCCACCGTAACGCCGGTCGTACACGCCCTACCTTATGGAGTGAGGGCGGCTCCGGTAATTATGGCTTCTCCTCCATGTTGATCTACATATCGCGGAGAAATGGTGCCTTTTTCCGGGATTACGGCCGGGTACTTCATGACCAAGCCATTTACGGAGTTAAACCGGAAGGTAAACTCTCCGTAAAATACACTTACGAAACATTCTCATTCCCGGATGGAGAGACTTATGAACTATGCAAACCAGATTATACAATCACAGAATGGTATGCCGACAGTATTGCTCCCCAGGATCTTTTCTGTACCGTACGCATTCCTTTGCGCCACGTAGGGATGGGGCAGATGATGGCACTTGATAAAACAGAAATTGAAGCACTTGCCGCCAAAAGTAATTATCCGGAATACGGTATCAGCGGACGATGCAATTACATTTCCGAGCGAGGAGTCATGAGTCTGGGAGTATCAGGCAACAAAGCACAACATGCCGACCTTACTGTCGAATTGGGTTTCTCCAGCGATATGGGGGTGACAAACAGCCGTTATCCTGAAGAAATTTGTGAAGGACAAATACAGGTTAACCAAGGAAGTATGATGGGCTTATCTTATGCTCAGTTGGATATATCGACCAAAGATATGGAAGATGTGGATCTCTATATGCAAAGCCTCGGGGTACCTGCCCGGAGAAATGTAAACGATCCGAAAGTGATCCTGGGAGAACAGAAATTCTATGAAGCCAAATGTCATCTATGCCATGTCACAACGTTACATACACGTGCACGCGGCTCTGTTTTATTAAACAATACGCAATTACCCTGGTTGGGAGGACAAACAATCCACCCCTACTCCGATTATCTGCTGCACGATATGGGATCAGAAATAATGGGAGTCGGTTTGAATGACAACTATGTCAGCGGACTTGCCCGTGGAAACGAATGGCGTACTACTCCCTTATGGGGGATCGGACTTCAGGAAAAGGTCAACGGACATACTTATTTTCTTCATGACGGACGTGCACGCAATCTGGTAGAAGCGATCATGTGGCATGGAGGAGAAGGAGAAGCTTCTAAAAATCTATTCAAGAAAATGAGTAAGGAAGATCGCGATGCAGTGATCACATTTTTAAATTCACTTTAACACACTTGTAATAATAGTTGTACAATCATGAAACAAATAATAGCAGTTATCACCATATTATTACTCCTGCCTTTCACTGTTATCGCACAACATGAAGACGATATGGAAAATGGGATCGTATCATTAGCAGGAAAAGAGGGATTCACAATCGGTACAAAAAAAGGCGATTTCATATTCAAGCCCTACCTTTTGGTACAAACGGCCGCCAACCTCAATTATTACGATGATGAAGGATTAGACCCGGCCTACAATCAGGACAATATAGCCAACTCCGGCTTTTCGATACCCTATGCAATCCTCGGGTTCACAGGAAAAGCATTCAACATGGTTACCTTCAACCTTTCCATCAATGCTGCGGCTTCCGGAGGTGCACTTCTTCAACAGGCCTGGTTTGATGTGCAGTTAAAAAAACAGTTTGCTATACGTGTCGGTAAATTCAAAACACCATTTACCCATGCTTACCTGACCACCCTGGGAGAAACATTAATGCCGGTAATGCCGGTATCACTCACAGCTCCGGTCATTCTTCCTCATTCGCTGAATGCAGTCACTCCTAATATCGGAACCGGATTTGACCTGGGCGTCGAGATCCACGGTTTGGTAAAAGACAAATTCGGATATGAGGTGGGTATATTCAATGGTACGGGAAGTTCTGTTAATGTCGCTTCCAAAACATTTAGTGACGACTGGCATATTCCCTCCCTACTTTATGCCGGACGTGTTACCTATATGCCTAAAGGGGTTATGCCGGCAACACAGGGAAATCCAAATCTTTTGAATGAAGATAAAATGTTATTCGGCCTTTCAACGTCTCTTAATGTAGAGAGTGAAAACGAAAGTACAAATGATTATCGTGCAGGTGCGGAATTTGCCATGCTAAAAAAACGTTTGTACCTCGGAGCTGAAATATATTTTATGAATGTAGGATTTACCAAACGTCAGAAAATAGACGAAAGTTATAATTACCTGGGAGGATATGTGCAAGGTGGCTATTTCGTAACTAACCGTCTGCAAGCTACTGCCCGTTATGATTTCATGAACCGTAACGGACTTGATACAAACGGGTTTCTTAATATGCCGGCCGTTGGTGTCAACTATTTCTTTAAAGGTTGCAATCTGAAATTGCAGGCTATGTATCAGTTTACCGGACGTACCGGACATGATACACAGCTCGACCGCGACAACGATGATCTCGGACTCGCTATGCATTCCGGAACAGTCCTGCTTCAATATACATTCTAATGAAAAGAATATGAAAAAAAAGATTCTTTCAACAGCATTACTACTGACGCTGGGACTTTCCTCTTGTGATGACGGGAAAATATATAGCGACAATCATATTGATGAGGAAGGGAGCACACTAAAAATTACGTCCAATATCAGCGGTACAGATAAGTGGCCAAGCGGATACAGTGTGGTTATTGCAGGCTTCGGAGAGAGCAGTTATGCTGTCATATCAAAAGGTATTCCTGTTCCTGAAACAGAAGGAGAGACAGTCAGTGTCATCTTATCAGGTATCCCAGAAGAAGTGAAACGGATTGAACTCTGCGTTATCAATTCATTAAGAAAGCGTGTCGCTACATTTTACGAAGCAGAATTTGCTGCACAGCAAGATACCATTTTCATGAATACAGGAACAATAAATGCAAGTATGTTCAATTGTATTCAAGAAACAGTATTCGATGCCCATTGCATAGCTTGCCACGGAACCAGTACTTCTGCTGCCGGCGGATTATTCCTGACAGAAGGGAAAAGCTATAAAGCTCTAGTAAATATAGAAGCAGATCTGTCGGAAGAAGGGAAAATGCTAGTAAAACCGGGCGATTCGGATAATAGCTTTATCCTGGATATTCTTTCGGAGAATATCACAAGACATGATCACAGTGATATTCTATCAGCCGTACCTGAAAAGATTTCGTTATTACAAAGTTGGATCGAAGGAGGAGCCAAAGAATGATTCTCACTAAAACATACGAACAAAACTCCATACACGCTCAAATCAGTTCTTTTGAAGGGAAAGGAGGGGTGACGGAATATCATATTATGTTTTCCGTTGCAAGCCCTTCGCTTCCTTTCTGCGAACAATTGGACAGGTTGCAGGCTGCCTACGAGACACTGACTAAACAAGATTTAAAGAATGCCGTAGCCGTTTTCCGCCGTTATTTTCTGAGTGATGCAGCCAATCAGGCCGAGTCGCTGATCGAACGGGAATGTGAAAATCCTTATTGCGCACTGTCAGTGGTACAACAGGCTCCGATGAACGGAACCAAGATCGCCTTGTGGGTCTGGTTACAAACCGACATGACGACAGAAACCTATAAGTCAGGGATGTTCGAAGCAGCACACAACGGTTACCGTCATTTATGGAACGGAGGAGCACACAACAAGGCTGCCACTTCCGAATATCAGACCCGCCTGTTGCTCAACGACTACGTAATGCAGCTCACCGAACAACATTGTACGCTGGCTGCCGATTGTATCCGTACCTGGTTCTTCGTGCAGAATGTAGATGTAAATTACGCCGGTGTTGTAAAAGCCCGTAAAGAAGTGTTCATCACTCAGAACCTGACGGAGAAAACACATTATATATCCAGTACCGGGATAGAGGGCCGTCATGCCGACCCGAACGTTTTGGTACAAATGGATGCCTATACCGTCGACGGCCTGCAACCGGAACAAATCCGGTTCCTCTACGCCCCTACTCACCTGAACCCTACATATGAGTACGGGGTTACGTTCGAACGGGGAACAGCTGTTTCTTACGGCGACCGTAAACACATATTCCTTTCCGGTACCGCCAGTATCGACAACCGGGGAGAGATCGTTCATCCCGGAGATATTCTGAAGCAGACCGAACGGATGATGGAAAATATCAGAGCATTGCTGCAGGAAGGTGGAGCCTCCATCGATGATATCATGCAGGCAATCGTCTATCTCCGTGACCCGGCCGATTATGTGGAAGTAGACCGCTATATCCGTAAGAATTATCCGCATCTGCCGCACCTGATTGTACTGGCGCCGGTATGCCGTCCGGGATGGTTGATTGAAACGGAATGTATTGCCATTATTCCGGCAGACCTTCCGCAATACCCCTGTTTATAAATGAAACACCATAAATACAACAACTATGTATAAACAAGGAAAATACAAAGAGACAGATAAAATGAGTGACTTGATCTGCGAGAACTATCCAATGGTTCTCGTAATGAGTCGCTTTGGTATCGACCTGGGATTCGGGGAGAAAAACATCGGGGATGTATGCCGGCAGAACGGAGTGGATTGCTGTACATTCCTCACCGTTGTCAATTTTCTTTCGGAAGAGAATTCGACTACGATCAACGAGATCAACAAATGCCTTTCCCTCGGATCACTGATCACCTATCTGCATAATGCACACGATTATTTCCTGAACTTCCGGTTGCCGCATATCCGCCGCAAACTGACGGAAGCGATCACCGGTTGCCCGGGGGATATTGCTTTCGCTATCACCAAATTCTTCGACGACTATGTCTACGAAGTCCATAAACATATGTCGTATGAAGAAAAGATCGTCTTCCCCTATGTGCGCAACCTGCTGGAAGGGGTGAAAGATCCCAAATACAATATCAGCATCTTCCGCAAACGACACGACCAGATAGAGATGAAGATCGTTGAGCTCAAAAACATCCTGCTCAAATACTATCCCGGCCCCGACAATTACCTGCTGAACAGTGTCCTGTTCGATATCTTTGCCACCGAACAAGATCTGGCTTCTCATAACCGGGTAGAAGATTACCTCTTCGTTCCCGCCGTACTAGCAATTGAAAAAACAATAAAATGACTGCTGTTTTATGAGCACTAACATCAAAATAGCTATTGCAGAACCTTCTGCCATTATCCGTTGCGGATTGATCACCATCCTGAAACGGTTGCCCGGATTACACATCCAGTTAACAGAAATCTCCACAGCAGAGCATCTAGTGGATAGCCTTCGCATGCACCGGCCGGAAGTACTGATCATTAACCCTTCACTTCCCGGATATTTTGGGATACAGCATCTGAAAGAAGAATGCGGCTGTCCCGATATGAAATGCCTGGCCATTGCCTGCATGGTTGCCGATCATAGCATGCTTCGCTTTTACGATGATCTGCTCAATATTTATGATAGTCCCGACGAACTGAAACATAAGCTGGAACGGCTGAATGCTGAAGAAGCGTCCCCCGAACCGGAAGAAGAGGAAGAACAACAAACATTAAGCTCACGCGAAAAGGAGATCGTTGTCTGTGTGGTTAAGGGAATGACAAACCGGGAGATAGCCGACCGGCTATATCTTTCCACTCATACCGTAATCACTCACCGCCGGAATATCGCCCGGAAACTACAGGTTCACAGTGCCAGCGGTCTGACTGTGTATGCAATTGTAAATAAACTGGTTGAATTAAATGATATAAAGAAAGCCTGACAAATATTATTTTCTCACAGCTTTTGTTTTCTTTTCACATAACAAAATTTGGCTTCAATCTGATATACTGTATCTTTGGGAAACAAAAAAATATATCAGGCTACCATGGATCTAATAACAAGACAATACAACAAGACAAGAGTACAGATCACTTCCTTTGAAACTAAAAAAGGGATCACCGAATATCATATCATTTTCGAACAAACGGATTGTCTGGATGACTATACAACCCAGTTGCAGGACTTGCTAAAGGCTTACAACCAGTGTGTGGGAGAACTTCCCGGAAATCCGACCGCCGTATTCCGCCGTTACTTCCTGAGTGACGTGACCAACCAGACGGCTCTGCTGATGGAAGAGGAACGTTCAAATCCTTATTGCGCCCTCTCTATCGTACAACAGGCTCCAATGAACGGAACTAAAATAGCACTCTGGGCATGGCTCCAGACAGGCGTACAGACACAAGTGCTTCCGAGCAATCTGTTTGAAGCCCGTCACGGAAATTACCGCCAGCTTTTTGGTGCCAACCTTTGCAACCGTGCTGCCAATTCCGAATATCAGACACGGCTTATCTTCCGCGATTACATCATGCAACTGACCGATGCCAAGTGCACGCTGGCCGCAAACTGTATCCGTACCTGGATATTCGTACAGAATGTAGACGTCAACTATCCGGGAGTGGTTAAAGCCCGCAAGGAAGTATTTGCGACACAGAACCTCACGGAAAACACGCACTTCATTGCCAGTACCGCGATAGAAGGCAGATACCAGGACTCCAACGTTTTCGTCACAATGGATACGTATGCCGTATCCGGGATCGGACAGGAACAGATCCAATATCTATACGCTCCCGATCATTTGAGCCGCACATACGAGTATGGAGTGACTTTTGAAAGAGGCGTAGCCATCACTTACGGCGACCGTCGCCACGTATTCGTTTCCGGTACCGCCAGTATCGACCGATACGGTGAGATCGTCCACCCGGGAAATGTAATCAAACAGTCCGAGCGCATGATCGAAAACATCACCGCATTGCTGAATGAAGCCGGAGCCGACTTAAACGATATTATGCAAGCAATCGTCTACATACGTGATACCGCCGACTTTGCCCGCGTCGAACAATATATGAAGGCTAACCATCCGGACATCCCTTACCTGATCGTCCGTGCTCCGGTATGCCGCCCGGGTTGGCTGGTTGAGATCGAATGTATCGCCGTAGTTGCCGTCGATGAACCGGAATATCCGTCATTATAATCAACAAACGTGAAAGAATAATAACACTCGAAATTGTTCGCTTAAAAAGAACTACCTTTGAACATTCAATAACACCAAAACAATTTAGAAAGGAATAGTAAAACTTATGTATAAAAACGGGAAATACCGGGAAACCGACAAGATGAGCGATTTGATATGCGAGAACTACCCGATGGTTCTTGTGATGAGTCGTTTTGGAATCGCCTTGGGATTCGGAGAAAAGAATATCGGAGAGGTATGCCGCCAGAACGGTGTAGATGCCTGTACCTTCCTGACAGTGGTCAACTTCCTGACGGAAGATATTTCCGCCCCTGTCACCGATGTCAACAAATGTCTGTCTATCGACGCGCTGATCACTTACCTGCATAATGCACACGATTACTTCCTCAACTTCCGCCTGCCGCATCTGCGCAGGAAACTGGTGGAAGCTATCGCAGAATGCCCGAAAGATGTAGCCTTCGTGATCCAGAACTTCTTCGACGAATATGCCGAAGAGGTGAACAAGCATATGTCATACGAAGAAAAAGTGGTCTTCCCTTATGTCCGCGGATTGCTGGCCGGGAAGAAAGACCCGAAATATAATATCTCGATCTTCCGCAAGCGTCACGACCAGATAGAAATGAAGATCGTGGAACTGAAGAATATCCTGATCAAATATTACCCGGGGCCCGGAAGCAACCTGCTGAACAGCGTGCTGTTCGACATCTTTGCCACCGAGCAGGATCTGGCCTCACACAACCACGTGGAAGATTACCTTTTCATGCCCGCTATTTTAGCTTTAGAAAAAACAATTAATTGATGCCTTATGAGCACCACACTGAAAATCGTTATTGCTGAACCTTCCGCCATCGTCCGCAACGGGTTGGAAGCCATACTGAAGCGCCTACCCGGCGGCCTGCGCGTCCAGTTTTCTGAAATAGCGACTATCGAAACGCTTACCGAGGATCTCCGGACACACATGCCGGATATCCTCCTCATCAATCCATCCATTCCAGGATATTTCACTATTCCCCACCTGAAAGAAATGACAGGTTGCCCGAATATGAAATGCCTGGCTCTGGTCTATTCGCCGATCGACCACTCCCTGCTCCATTATTACGACGACCAGATCAATATCCTCGACAGTGTCGACGAGATAGGTCTCAAACTCGAACGTCTGCATGCCAAATCGGAAGAAGAAGCCGACGGCGACGAACAACAAACCCTGAGTTCGCGCGAAAAAGAGATCGTCGTATGCGTAGTAAAAGGCATGACGAACCGCGAGATAGCCGACCGCCTGTTCCTCTCTACCCATACCGTCATTACGCACAGAAGGAACATCGCCCGCAAGCTACAGGTACATAGTGCCAGCGCCCTCACGGTGTATGCGATTGTCAATAAGCTGGTGGAACTTAGCGATATCAACAAAGCATAAACAATCATTCATACCATACAAAAAAGGGGATCATTGCTGAATGATCCCCTTTTCTTATCTGTCCGCCACTATAACATCACTTTATAGCGTTTACCGTCCACTTCCACGATATAGGCACCGGAAGGGAACTGCCAGCGGGTTTGCCCCGGAAGGATACGCGCTTGCTTCAGCAACCTGCCGTTAAAGTTATAAACCGCTGCCCGCACTTCGGTAGTGACACTGATATACAGGCAACCATCAGCCATGCGGACTCCTATACCATCGGCAGAAATCGTCTCGTTGGCTACCGGATCAGGGTTCTTTACGACACCCTCGATCCTTATCTCAACCGGTTGACGCACAGACTTCACAAGGTAAGCACCGTCGCTGCTACGCGGGGTGATGGTTTCGCCCCGATCGGTCGTGACAATAGGTTCGGATTGATCATATCCTTTATCCAAGGTGAGATAAAAACGGAAACTACCCCATGCTTCTACCTCGTATTCTCCGGCAACCGGATCGGTGGTTGCACCTTCCACTGACGGAAGAATTACGGTATAAGTCTCAACCGACGGCTCGTAAGGCGGTATATAAGGTGGCGTATCATTTTCCTTTTCCTTCAAGGTAAATTCCACCTTCGACTCATGGCCTGCCTTATCGAAAACACTAGCATTGTGCGAACCGGCTGTAGAGGTATTGCTGTAAGTCGTTGCATCGGCTGCTGGCGTTACTTCCTGACCGTCTACCAACAGTTTGGCGATACCGCTACCACTGGCTCCATCGCTAAAGGTAAGCGTATAGCTCAGATTGCTAGTGGTGAAGGTCAGAGCCGGAGAAGTTTTATCGAGTTGAACATGGAAGGTATTTTTCTTTTCAACAGGGACTGTTTGTCCGTCACGTAACAGGGAATAAGAATAGCTGTAAATGCCCTCTTCGCTGATAACGATAAAAGCCATCCAATCTTCCGCCACACGTGCCTGGGGGTTGGCTTTTATTTTAAAGCCGTCGGGGGCAGTTAGGGTGATATCATCGGCATACCAACCGCTTTCACTGGGTGCCGCGGATGGCGTAGCAGCAAGCTCTTCTATCTTGATATCGATAGCGCCAGGCTCATCGGCTAATTTCAGTTCGTAATTATCTTTCTTAAAGCTACCGTTATCTTCTAAATCCAGAGAACCGAGTGTAAATACTTTAGTCTCTGAGTCCCATCCCAACTTACCGGTAAATACAGCTGTTTCACCGCTAATGGTTCCTGTCGAAGTAAAAGCAGGTTTATAAGTATCAGCTTCTTCAGGATAAATGGATTGTCCGAAAGTCGGGGTAACCGTCAGCGTAGCCTTCTTTACTTTAAAGGTTATAGCGACATCTACTGTTGCCCCATTTATAGCCGTTGCAGTAAAGGTAACCGATTTGCCTGTTTCATCTACTTTTGATGGTGTTCCCGAAACTTTAAGGCCGGAAAGGGTTAGGCCGTCAGGTAATGTATTACCATCTTTCAAAGCCAGTCCTTTTAAACCTCCGGCATTACTCATATCATCCGATAATTCATTCGCAGTAAAAGTATGTTCGTAGCTTGTTCCGTAGGTAGCATCAGGACTCGTAAAGCTCTTTGTTGTAAAACTTACCGGTTCCCAAATAGCATAAAGCGTCTTAGCTTCACTAATATTACTAATAGTCTCTACTTTCTCTGTTGCGCTATTTGTTTCTCCCCATCCTTTAAAAGTATAGTAGTTGCGAGTCGGTTTTGTCGTTGCATCTACTGTTACATTTGCTCCTGATAAAGAAATAACAGAAGCAGGAAATGTGCCTGTTCCATTATTCAAATTATAAGTTACAGTATAATAATTCACCATGACATTCGATTGAGTAGTACCTGAAACCGTAAATGTCTTACCTGTCGTTTCCCCATCTGCATAAAGGGTATAATTCCCATTTTCCAAGTAGAAATAATCATTCATTTTACTTATTTCACCACCACTATTATCTTTCTTTACAGTAAATATTTTATTATGATTATCCCATTTTGTATTATCTTTATTGATCGTAATATTTACCGTCAAAGGAGCTAAAGATGATTTGACTGAAACATCAGAAGTTTCTGGTAGCCATAGATAAACCTTACCCTCTTTATCTGCATATATATCCTTAACGTTATAGTCCCCGCCATTTTCTAGTTCTGTAACCTTTGCATTTGCAGTCGAGCCACTGATCTCTTTTTTGACAAGATTACTACCTTTTCCATCAGTTGGAGTTACATTATAGCTATTAAAATAGGCAGACCCTCCGGTTATTGTGAGAGTTGAAGTACCACGTCCTATAGAACCAATATCTCCTCCATCATACAATGCAATAACCGTCCCCCCGGTAATTGAAATTGTTCCACCATTACCATATCCCCCTCCTCCAATAGAAGCCGGATCCCCTATTGCATGATGAGTAATAGCCGTAATATGTCCCCCATTAATAGTGATGGAAGAAGCAGAACCACTAAATCCTCCCCCAATACCAGCCGCACAATCTCCATGTTCTGCTTGAATTGTACCGCCATTTATCGTAATTGCTCCGGCTGTTTCGTGGCTATTTGAACCAATACCGGCTGCGCCTCTGTTGTCCGAACCTCCGCCTCCGCCTCCTTGAGCCCTCAAAGAACCCCCATTACTAGTTTCCGTAATCGTCAACGAAGTATGCTCTGCTACCCACAGTCCGGCTTTTATATTTCCTGTCGTCACCAGCGTATTCTCCCCGCTAAGCGTCAAATTCACCGTTCCTTGCGTAATATCGAAAGAAGCACCGTGGGAGCCATCCGTCGATATATTTACATTCTCAATAATGATATTAACAGTACCGTCAACATTTACTTTTATATTCTTAGAGGTCTGACCACTACCGGTTATCTTATAGTCACCCACAGTAGTAATTTCATATGTATCGCTAAAATAGTCATTAATATTAACCTCTGTTACCGTTGCCGCCTTAGCCAGCGGCAAACACAAAAAAGCGAATATGGCCAATAGCCACACAGCTTTGAGTCTTAATTTCTTATATTCGGTGTGCATATCCAATTGTTTTAACATTTATTTGTAAGGGGTATGTCAACAACGTTGTTGAGGTCGGTGTCAACACCACTGTTGAGTAGGGTGGGAACAACGGTGTTGAGGTAGGTGGGAACAGCGGTGTTGAGTATCGTGTCAATAACGTTGTTCCCATTCCTCCCGACAGTAGCTTATTCGATGACCGGACGGTCATCTTCACCACCACCGGGCTGACTGCCTACACTCAACAAAATAGGGTACTGATACGTACGCGGCTCTTTTATCACCGAATAGCCGGCACCTGCCTGCGTGGTGATACTCAACAGATATTGTCCGTCGGCCAGAGCCGGGATCTGGATAATGATCTGCGAAGTGGTATTCGATACGATCAAATCGACTTTGACCGGGGTCTTACCTTCGCCGTCGGGGGTGAAGTAAACACCGACAGAAGGATCGTTGCCTTTCAGCAGCAGGCCTGCCCCGTTGATAACCCCCGGAGCGTTCGGAGTCAGTATCTGGTTGATCGATTTCGTCTTAGAGTCGGTAAAGCCGTTGATAACCGGGCCCGTCTTAGCTACACGGAAATTGGGAACCAATAATTTCAGCGCCTTCAACAACGCTTTTCCGGGCGTATAGGTGACACCGAATTTATGTATATCGGAGTTGAATACGGGACTTTCTCCCCCCAGCGGCCCGCTGAAATTGAGTAGCCACTGACCTACACCGTCTACTACGCTCTTGCCCTCTGCGATAGCTTCGACCTTTATGTCGTCGGCCATGCCGAGAATGTTCAAAATCGTTTCCTGACGATACTCGGTACGTGCCTTGACGATACGTTCTGCTATATCCGAATTGTGAATCGTTCCGGTAATGGAAACTTTACCTGAAAAATCGTTGGCTTTTTCTGTCAGTACGTTATCGTACAGGTCGACAGTGAGAATTGTTTTTTCTGCCATGATAGTATAAATTATTTAGTATTTATGCCCGTTGGTGAAATCGGGCGAATCCTTGTATTTTAAAGTAGAAACAGAGGGAAAGGATTGGTTGGTTTTCCCTCTTGAACAGGCAATAAAAGCCTTGTTTGTATGGAGTGTTATAGTGGTAGAAACTGATTTCAACCTAGATCTCACTACGCTATGTAACTTTCTATCTTTCAGCACATTTACAGGCAACAGGTTCCTGGTAGTCTGTAATATCCATATGTTATTTGCCATATTTTAGAAGTTTGATTGAGTTCGTCAAGAACTAGTGTAATATTATTGATTTACAAGGTTTATATTCTATGTCTTATGCTGATACAAAAGACAAATCATAGTTTTGGCAATGTCCGTAAAAACATCTTTGTCTCTTAAATGGTACCCCATGAGTATATCATTACATCTATTCTGATAGACAATAAAGTACCAGAAAAACACCCAAGGCATGAATATTAGAGCAAGGAACAACACGTATTCAATTGTATTTGTTATATTTGCACCCAATTATAACAAAGTTCTTGACGAACTACGTCATTTAATATACTTTCCCCCTTCATCCATCCCATTAACATAACAAATCCCAAAACCTGTTTCTTTCTTAATAATTAACCCTAACATTTCACCTTTTTTTCAAAACGGGGCAAACAATATCCGAAACCTTCCTGTTAAGAACAAAGAGTATCACTAATAATGAATATCACATGAAGAAATTCTTTTTAATAGGGGCAACGTTATTATTCTCCCTTTATGCAAGTGCACAACATGTAGCACTAAAGAATAATATCATCTATGATGCCACCGCCACTCCCAACCTCGGGCTGGAAGTGGGGCTGGGGAAGAAAGTCACAATGGATCTTTCAGCGGGTTACAATCCTTTTGAGTTTAGCAACGACAAGCAGGCGAAACACTGGCTGGCACATGCAGGCGTACGTTTCTGGACTTGCGAGAAGTTCAACGGGACATTTATCGGCGTTCACGCACTGGGCGGCCAGTACGACGTGGCAGGCTTCAAGCTGCCGTTCGATATGTTCAAGAAACTGGAAAACCATCGTTACGACGGTTATTTGTATGGCGGGGGCGTCAGTATCGGCCATCAATGGATATTATCTAAACGCTGGGGAATCGAAGCCGAGATCGGTGCAGGTTATGCCCGCATGCATTACGATGAATATGCCAAAGGCAAAGATATGCCTAAACTGCGCAGCGGCAACCACAATTACTGGGGAGTGACTAAAGCGTCCCTTTCCTTCATCTATTTCATCCACTAAAAACAAGTAAACAAAATGAAGAAGTTATTCTATATAGCAACCGTTTTATTATGCTCCGCCTATGGGAGCATGCAGGCACAGACTGTTAGTCCCGACGGCATAGCATACAGCGACCTGCAGGTAAAGAAAGAGGGCAGCCAGGTAAGCCTGTCGACTACCGCCAACCTCAACAACATGCAGCTGAAATCACAGAACATGGTCATCATCACGCCGGTACTTCAGTCGGCCGACAAGGCGCACACGGTCAAGTTCGACCCGTTCGTAATCACCGGAAAGAAACGTATGAAAGCACTCGACCGCGAGATGGGCTTCGGTGCGGAACCGTTTGAACAGACACCGACCGTGATCTTCCGCCATAAAAAGAACCAGGCGGAGTCTATCCCTATGACGCTGACCGTTCCGTACGAAAGCTGGATGCGCAACGCCTCACTGGTGATGCAGGCCAATACGACCGGATGCGCTTCGTGCGACGTGGCAAGCAATATCACTCCGTTGTCATCACGTATCCTGCCGCCGGTGGTTGCACCGACTTACGAGTTGAGCTATGTCACTCCTCCGGCAGAACCGGTTAAACAGCGCAGCGAAACCCATTCGGCTTACCTGAACTTCGAAGTGGGCAAGTCTGTCTTGCTGCACGACTTCAAGAACAATGCCGCCGAACTGAAAGAGGTGAGCAAGATCGTAAGCGAAGTGCGCAACGACAAGAACCTGAAGTTTACGGAATTCAATATCACCGGATATGCTTCACCGGAAGGTGGCTACGATTATAATATGAAACTGTCGGAAAGCCGCGCCAAAGCATTCGCCGCTTATATGAAGGATAAGGAAGACATGCCGGCCTCCCTGATGAAGGTGAACTGGGAAGGTGAAGACTGGATCGGCCTGCGCAACGCTGTCAAGGCATCCAACCTGTCCAACCGTGATGAGATCCTGAAAGTATTGGAAGTATCCGATATCAATAAACGTAAAGCACAGCTGAAAGCGCTGAATGGCGGCAAGACTTACCGTATGTTACTGGATGATTATTATCCTGCCCTGCGCCGTATCGACTACACGCTGGCTTACATCGCCCGTCCGTTCGACGTGAACGAAGCCAAACAGGTGATCAAGACGAAACCGCAGTACCTGAGCCTGAACGAGATGTTCGTGGTAGCCAACACCTATCCGAAAGACAGCCCTGAATTCAAGGAAGTATTCGACATCGCCGTACGCCTCTACCCGACCGACCCGGTGGCACAGCAGAACACTGCCGCCCTCGAAATTGAACGCGGAGCTACCGATGCCGGTATCGCCCGCCTGCAAAAGATCAATACGCCGGAAGCCTGGAACAACCTCGGTGTGGCTTATGCCAGAAATAAAGAGTACCAGAAAGCGCTCGACTATTTCGGTAAGGCTGCCAGCGCAGGCGTAAAAGCAGCTGCACAGAACGGAGAAGAATTGAGCAACTGGCTGAAAGAACAATAAGACCTCCCTCCCCGCGTCAATAACGGGGAC
>OGFC01001081.1_pt1 | contig 18279 bp, 11 predicted proteins | sample 1570841 | NCBI WGS metagenome assembly OGFC01 (sample SAMEA2582137, study PRJEB24529) | metagenome | biome: Human gut stool | place: China | collected 2011 | reverse complement strand
AGGAAAATTCCATGCGTATATTATATATATTAGCTTTCCAACCTGATAAAGAAGATCCCGGGACTTACAAACTCGCTTATAAAGCAGTGGGAAAAGAGGTAACGGGTAGCGGCGGTAACGGCAAAAACTTTAGTTTTAGTCTCCGCCGCAGTTTATCAGGGCAAGCTGACACCAAGTTACTTTTGGTGGCTAATTTCAACCCTTTTACACAAATAGATATAGGCATGACATACGAGGGGGTACAATCAGCCTTGACTAGTGGAGAGTTGGTGGCTGCACCGGCATTTGCCGACAACGGAATACCGATGTTCGGCTTTGCCGGTGACAGCCCCGACATGCCGCTGGAAATAACCGATGGAATGCAACTCTCTGCTAACCTGCTGCGCGCTATCGCACGGGTGGATATGGGAGTAGGCACTTATAATGAGACTTCCGGTGTATGGGACAAAAGCGGTGTGAATTTCGATCTGACCGCGGTCTATGTGTTCAAACCCCAAAACAAGTATTCGCTTTTACCGGTTACGGGAAACTTGAAATATGAGGTGGGCGGTATTCCTTCCGTCACGGCATCTTCGCCGGCTGGAACATGGGGTACCACTAACTTTTCATACACGGGAACCGCCATTACAGACGGGACCTATTGTAAAGCCGAAATATACATACCCGAAGTCGCCTTCAACGGCGGAACCGTGTACGATGAAAATCACGAGTCTCGTACGGCCCTTGTTATTGGTGGCAGATACAACGGTAGAACCTGCTACTACCGTATTGACTTCACGACCGTTTCGGGCAACATAGAAGGGACTCCTCTGCGTGATGTACTGCGCAATCATATTTACCGCTATTCCATTACCAACGTAAGCCTCCCCGGGTACGCTACTCCCGAAGCAGCCTACAGCGGCAAACCGATTGTACTGAGTTTCACAACCAGCATCACCGACTGGGAAGAGGGAGTGACCAGTTCGCCCAATCCGGATATGTTGGTACGGATGAACTTTGGCCAGATAAACGGAACGATAGTGAAAGGTACGATAGTAGAGAATGGAGATACAAAAAATGTTACTGTCACAAAGAAAGTAGACCAATTTACAACGGATGAAGGGAGAGTTAAGCCCCAGCTTCGATATAATGAACTACTTGGAGAAGCAAAGGATAATCTCTACAATGGACTAACTAACGGTGGTCTATACAGGTCTGTTCAGGATGCTTTCACCCGTGAAGGCCCCTACGCCAAACTGGTTATTGCACCCGATAACGCCTCAGAGGGTGTAGCATGGAGAAGTACTACTGCGACTGCTCCGAAAAAGGACCGTGTGTTGGATGCCAAACAAGCCTGTTGGAACTATCGCGGACAAGGACGTTCCGACTGGCGTTTGCCCAGGCTGTCGGAGTTATACCTCTTGTGGCTAAACAGGGTGGAGATCAATTTGTCTAAAGGTCTTACCTCTCTCGACGATAGTGCTAATACAACCTACTGGACCGGTACGGAGGGTGGACAGGATGATAAGGCTTATACAATAAATATAGATGGTGTAATCAGTCTGCAGGCGAAAACAACGTCGTGTAGCGTGAGATGCGTCAGGGAGATTAAGTAATAAAATGATAATTAATCACATAGATATGGTCATAAGAATAAAATTGAAACACATATGGACAGCTATCGGTGTCTGTTCCTTAGGGGTATACAGTGCCTGCGATAGCGGAAATTTGCCTGGAGAAAAGACCTCGGAAGGGATCGGTCTCCGTTTTGCAACCGCCATCTCCGATATTCCCTCCGATAAGGTGTCCAGGGAACCGGCCATCATACAAGGAACGGATTTTCCGGACGGTACGCATACATTCGGTATGTTCATCACTGATGACTCGGGACAAGAATTGGTGACCGGTTCCGGTGATAATATGAAATCGACCCTTGTGCGGAATGCAGGTCAGGATGCATGGACGTATACCGACAAAAGCGATCAGTCCCTCGTCCCGATAGCACAGCAGGGGCAGTCTGTCAATATAACCGGTTATTACCCGTGGACGGACGGTGCCACTGCCTCCACTGTGCCTTTCGACCTGAGCGGTAACAAGGATACTTGGAAAGACCTGCTTTATTTATCGGCTCCCACCAGCGCGCAACAGGTGCTCGATGAAAACCCTATCGCTTTGACATTCTCACACGCCTACTGTTGGGTGACAGTCAATTTATCGAAACAGACAAACAAAAATAACGTCAATATTAAATCGGTGAGTATTGGCAATAGTTACAGCGGTTTGAAAAACAGGATTGTAAACAAAGGATACATCAATCTGAAGACAGGGAATGTAACCGGGGCTGCCACCGACGGTCCGCTTGTGATAAGCTATGACACACCTGAGGGTCTTCCGGTTACAGGGACAGGTAGCCTCCAATTAAACTTCCTTGTTCCGCCATTTATGCGTTCGGATGTTCAGGACTCCGATATCGTCATCCTTGTCACTACCGAGGATGACAAAGTACTGGCATTCCCTCTTTCCCGGACGTATCTGAATAAAAGAGACAATCTATCCGGTTTTGAGAAAGGCAAGCATAATACATACGACATCATCTACAATAACTCGGAAATGATACTTGCATTATCCGATTGGATCGAAGTACCGATTACGGCACTGGGATTAGGAGAAGGAGCAATGCATGAGAAAGTGGTAACGGTGGAATGGACATCGAGTACAGGCATAAAAGCATCTGTATTAGATATGAAAGATCATCATTTCCATACCTATCTGGGAGAAGTCGCTGAAGGTAATAACGGAAAATATTTGACGCTAAAACCCCCCGTTACCGGAGCTCTTTTTGGCGGATGGGAACCATTTCTGCAAACGGATTCAATCTATCCGAAGTTAATGGTAGCTGTAAACTTAGCAGCCGGTGGAGGTGCTGTTCCATGGAAAGATGAAGAAACGGGTGCTCTTGTAGCCAAACAGGCTTGTGCCGAGTTTAGGGACGGAGGATATAAAGACTGGCGTTTACCTAGAATTGGTGAACTATGTCTCGTTGCCGGATATAATCCACCGGATGAGCTTAGGCCTCAGAGAAATGGACTTTGGAGTGCCACAGAAAATGACGCAGATCATAGTTATTCTACAGTTTATTCTGAGGACGGAACTTCAACGGTATTTCCCGCTATATCCTCGAAAACCGAAAATCTGTACGTACGTTGCGTCAGAGACTTTAACAAACCTAAACCTATACTATGAACCATAATATAAACATAGCTGACATGAAACAGATCATATACACAATAAGCTTGATAATCCTGTTGGGTGCCTGTACGGATGAAAAGTATACCGATGTGCTCTCATCCGGAGCAGGTGGACCTGGTGAACTTGTGTCCGTAAAACTGACATTGAATATACAATCGGTACAGTCTCCTTTATCTTCCGCGACAAAAGCGGATAGCAAAATGGTTAGCTCTGCTGTGGTTTCTGAAGGGGTGGAAATAAGTATGGAACAAACCCCGGTAACCCGTTCGGAATATGCAATCGATGAAATAAAAAATTTCTGGGTGTTACAGTTTGACGGTATTAATCCGAACAGCAAATTGTGCCATAAGCACTATTTTGAAGGCAATACCACAAATGAGATTGATTTGATAAAGACGAATGCTAAGAACAAAATAGTCGTAATAGCAAATGCTTCCGCGACAACATTTAATAGCTTGGTGGAGACTGTTACTAACCCGGATGGTGCTACTACCCTGGCGGACTTAAATAAGTTAGGATTTGGCTACGAGGACGGCAGTGGCTTTCCGGCTGGCTATCCTTTGTTTGATGCGTCAGCCAATGCGGGACGTATCATTTTTGCCGGAAGTACAGACATCATCGTAACGTCCGACAAACAGGCCGATATCCAACTTTACCGTACAATAGCCCGGGTAAAAATGAATATCAATATCTCCGACCAGATGAAGGAAAAAGGCTATACTAACTGGACCTGGCAGTTTATGCATATCCCTAAAAAGAGTTTCTATCATTCGATAGCTCAGGTTGCTGTTTTTCCTACAGTTGATGTAGGATATGCTAACTATGAGCAACATTCGTTTTTGGACTCAGATTTTCCCATAACCATTGATGAGTTCTTACCGGTTAACCTGCAAAATACGGTACCGTTTACGACACCATCGACCCGGGGAACCAATGCGCCCATCAACGCTACCTATCTTCAGCTTTCGGGGCTAGCGTTTACGACTGGAGGCTTAATCTCTCAATCTGTAGTCTACCAGATCCATCTGGGAAGCAATTTTACCGACGATTACAGTATTTCTCCTGATTATTCATACACATATAACATCACTGTAAGAGGCGAATCTGAGGATGACTCGCGTGTTGTCAAGTTTATAGCCGGTTACTATGGCGGCGCCCTCAAAATGTATAAAGCTGATGGTACGGCAGAAACAACAATCGTGTCTGAGGCCGACACCTGGAGATACGAGAAGCTGATCGAAGTCACAATACAGGATGTGGGTACTGACCTGACTTGGCAGGCTACCGGTAGCAACATGCCTCTTGCCAACAGTTTTATCAACGGACGGGAGAATACGTCGGCGCTGTTGTCTGAAATAGACAAATATCCGGCAGCGAAGGCGTGTACCGATCTTAATGTGCAACCGGTAACGGCGGATAACCTGATGTGGTATATGCCCTCTTTCGGTGAGGCACTCAGTATTTATGTGGCCGGTTCGAACGTGCTCAAATCGTTGGCAAACGCAACTTACTGGACATCTTCCACTAACGGTACGAATGCATGGGGTGTACATGTTTGGGACGGTCAAAACTCGCCGGAAAGTCCGACAAATAAGAACTACTTGAGATGTATCAGGAATATAGACCCTGCAAATATGACACAATGAAAAATATTGATATGAACTTTAAAACAGAACATATGATAAGTAAATTATTCATAACCGCAATCCTGTTATGCCTGCTTCCTGCCTATGCCGCCTTTGGGCAGCAACTAAAAAAGGAGAATCTGAGAGGGGCTCAAGCCGATGGCGGTCAAAATTATGCAGTCTTTTATTCCGCAGGTATGCCTGTAAGAGCAATCTGGCCTTTGAGGAGATCTCTGATGAAAAACGGTAGAACCGAGCGGCATACTGCATTATCTGCTATCGGCTCCAATACGGATGTGAATGACAAAGTTCCCTTCCGCTTTATCATTGCCCCGGCAGACGGGAATAATAATGTTACCTCTACAACTTGGGCTGGAGCCATGGGCTTGAATACGTCGGAGAATAATCAAATGATCGCTGACGGGACAGCCGCGGAGGATGGATGCGCCATTTATCAAACGCGCGAATTCCCTTCCGGCTGGAGGCTTCCCACTCAACGGGAGATGATGGTCATGTGGCTGTTTCAGGAAGGAATTAATGCCATTTATCCTTCCGGAGAGTTGTCAACAGCCGACAAGTATTGGACTGCCACGGAGAAGGATGCTTCAAATGCATGGCTGATGGATTTCTCTACGGCAACTCCGCAATCAACGAATGATAGAAAGAGTAACAGATATAGATTTAGGTGCGTAAGAGATTATTAACCCCAAAGAGATGAACGATATGAACAGACTAGATACAATCCTGGAAAAAGAACAAACCAATACGGACAGAATTTTCATTTATGTGCTGAACGGTCAGTTTATGGTTTTCGGCTGCTCGGCCTATTATGCCGCACTACTCTGTCCCAAACTTATAGTAAACAGGAGTAGCACCGATACCGCCGGCACTTTTGTCTGCATCTATATCCCAGATGATTATCTGCGTTTGCTATCCAAAAAATGTCCTACACTTGCCGACGACCGATATATCCGAATGGTTCCGCCTTTGAATATATGCCGACAGCAGGATAGTTTCGAAGAATGGCAAAAACAACAACTGCATTTAGCTTCGGAGATCGACATAGAATAAATAATCAACAACTAATTAAATAAAGTATTTATGAACAAGACAGCATTTCTTTCAGAGTTAGCAGTGCGTACCGATCGTCCGGTTACCGAGGTACGTAAATTTGTAGACGACTTTTTTGCACTCACCACCGAAATCCTGGCACGTGAAGAAGAAGTCGCATTTTTATATTTCGGACGTTTTTATCCCCGCAAACAATTTGCCCGCCCGGTACGTAACCCCAAAACCGGCGTACCGCTCATGCTCGACGAGCGTACTACGGTTCGCTTTAAACCCGGTAAAACTCTTTTTGAGGCGGTAAATCGCAAATGAAACCAAACTTAAAGCAAAGCAACCAGCTCTTCAAACTTCTCTTTGTCGAGCGCTTTGCTTCTCACTTTGCTGCGGTACGAATAAACGGTAGCCAGCGAATAACCCAGAAAATGGGCGATATTGCTGCTGTCGTTGATTCCCAGGCGGATCAGGGCGAAGATGCGGAGTTCCGTAGATAATATCTCTCCTGATTTTGGGCATAGCTTTCCTTCTTCCGTCATCAGGTCGTTAAACGATTTGATGAAATGGGGGAATAACTTCAGGAAAGATTTATCGAACTCATTATAGAAATTCTTCCGTTCATCGCGTATGAATTGTTCGGACTTGATTGTTTTGAATAAGTCGTCCAGTTTGGAGGCCATAGCCAGTTTCGCTAAAGAACGGCGGTAAGTATCCAGTTTATCCAGATAAATGACACATTGATTCAGGTAAAGGGCAATGTACTCTTCCTTTATTTTGCTGGCCTGGCTCAACTCTTTATTGATCTCCTGTAACTGCTCATTGGAGGCACTGACAGCTTTTCGCATAAGGGAAAGTTTCTTCATCTGCCGGTACAGGTAGATGATCGTAACCAATAACAAGAAGGATAAAAAACTCACACTAATCAGTAACGTGCGCGATATCTGTTTCTCTTTCTCGATTTTCAGTTTATACACTTTATCCACGATCGGGAAAAACTCGGTTACTTCTACCGAACGGAGACGGGCATTACAGGCAACGGCATCTTCCATCGAGCAACTCAGGTATTTGTAGGCCCGTTCGATATCTCCCTTTTCAAACATCAGCAATGCCAGTTTTTGCAGGGATATATATTCACGTTTGGCTGCTTTCAGGTCGGCTATGGCGGTTTGTGTCAGGTAATAGATTTGTTTTTCGGTGTCGCCTTTCTGGGCATAGGCTTGCGACAGGTTATATAACAGATAGACCAGTGACTCCTGGTTGTCCAAACCTTCCAATTCTTTATTTATAAGCTCGATTGCTTTATCCGCTTGTCCGTCTACGATCATTTTGTCGGCCAGTACCACACTGTGGTCGAGCTGGTTGGTAGTGAGGGATAAGATGGAGTCGCGGTAAGCGTTCGTTTTCTCGATATACTTGTGCCGCTCGTCGGTACGGGTGTAGTCTGCTATCCAACCGTAGTAAGTACGGCAGGTATAATAGTAGTAAAGCAGGGTCTGGTTGTCCAGTTGATCCCGGTGAACCTGTTCCAGTTGGGCGGCTACCTCATTGTAAAGTCCCATGATTCCCAGTACTTCGGCTCTAGCAATCCATAAGTCGTTCTCGTACTGTGGATTTTGGAGGGACGGAAGGAGCGCTTTCCTTTTTTCCAGATAATGTAGTGCCGAGTCGGCCTGGTAATGTAGGTAGATTCCGTACAGGGAGCTGTACAGGTGATATTTTTCCTCCGGTGAAGAAGTGGTATGTGCCAGTTTCCGGATACTGTCTATCTCGTGTTCCCGCTGTTTGTGAAAGTCGGCTTTCATAGCGATGGTATGATCCAGCTCTTTGAGCAGGGATTTGATCGTCGGCTTATCGCCGGATGCATATGCCGGCAATATCGACAAAAGGAGTAGAAAAAGAGAATATATCGTGTTTTTCATTGTTGCTGATTTGATTCATCTAGCGCAAAGATAGTGAAATACATTTGAAATACCTTCTAATGCGTTTTGATTTTTTGCCTGGTTGAAATATGCTATGTTCTTGTATTACAGGTGAAAAGATGTTTTATGAGTTTTGATTTTTTTTCTAATGCGTTTTCCCGGTGATCCATCCAGCTACATTTGCATCGTTCACCAACAAATCATTCCATGAAAAAGATAATTGTAACCTTTGTATTATGTCTGGGCTTTTGCCTGCCTGTTTTGTCAGGCGTAAAAATACAGAAAGTGGAACCTGCTTTCTGGTGGTCGGGTATGAAGAATCCCGAACTGCAAATCCTATTATACGGTACGGATATCGCGACCGATAGCGTATCGATAACTGCTTCCGATATTCGCGTGAAAGAGATCGTGAAGCTACAAAATCCGAATTACTTACTGCTTTATCTGGATCTGTCGGAAACTGCTCCGCAGCAATTCGACATTCAACTGACAAAGAACGGGGAACAAACAATCATCCCTTATCAGATAAAAGAACGCGAAAAGGACTCGTCTGCCCGGGAAGGCTTCCATGCTTCAGACGTTTTATACCTGATCATGCCCGATCGTTTCGCTAACGGTAACCCGAAGAATGATGTCGTTTCGGGAATGCGCGAGTCGAAAGTGGATCGTACGGATATGTATGCCCGCCACGGAGGTGACCTGAAAGGGATAGCCGATCATCTGGATTATTTCTCTGACCTGGGCGTTACCGCTATCTGGCTGAATCCTATCCTGAAGAACGATATGGCCGAAGGTTCCTATCACGGGTATGCCATTACTGATTATTATGAAGTCGATCCTCGCTTCGGTGATAATGAAGAGTTTCGCCAACTGGTTAGCGCGGCTCATGATAAGGGATTGAAGATCGTAATGGATATGATCTTTAACCACTGCGGAAGCGAACATTTCTTCTTTAAAGATAAACCGTCCGACAACTGGTTCAACTTCCAGGATAATTTCGTGCAGACCGGTTACCAGACGATGCCGCAGGCCGACGCTTACCGTTCTGATTACGACAAAGTAAAAAATATAGACGGCTGGTTTACCCAGTCGATGCCCGACCTGAATCAACGCAACCGGCACGTGGCTTCTTACCTGATCCAGAACAGTATCTGGTGGATTGAATATGCCGGGATCAACGGTATCCGACAAGACACGCATCCGTATGCCGATTTCGATATGATGGCACGCTGGTGTAGGGCTATCAATGCTGAATACCCTGATTTTAATATAGTAGGAGAGACGTGGATCGGAAATAATGTAGGTGTCTCTTTCTGGCAGAAAGACAGCAAAGTGGCTTATCCCCGGAACTCTTACCTGCCTTCGGTAATGGACTTCCCTTTGATGAATATCATGTCGTCGGCATTCGATGAAGAGACGAACAGCTGGGATAGGGGACTGGCACGTATCTATGATTACCTGACACAGGATATCGTGTATGCCGATCCGATGAATCTGTTGGTGTTCCTCGATAACCACGATACTTCCCGTTTCTATAAAGTACCGCCCACAGGCGACCTGAACCGCTACAAACAGGCTTTGGCTTTCCTGTTGACCGTTCGTGGTATCCCGCAGATTTATTATGGTACCGAAATACTGATGGCAGCCGATAAAGCCGAAGGCGATGGTGTTCTGCGTCGTGACTTCCCTGGCGGATGGACAGGTGACAAGCAAAACGCATTTACTCCGGCCGGTCGCACCCCTCAGCAGAACGAAGCCTATACATATATAAGTAAGCTACTCAACTGGCGAAAAGGTAATGATGCGATAGCCAAAGGTTCGTTCAAACATTTTATTACGCAGAACGAAGTATACGTTTACGAACGTAAGTACGGAAATCATTCCGTTGTCGTTTTCCTGAACGGCTCTGATGCCGACCGCACGGTCGACCTGGCTCCTTATCAGGAAGTACTTCCCGCCCGTCGGGCTTACGACCTGTTGAACGACCGGCAGATCGATTTGCAGACCTCTTTATCGCTGAAAGGTAAAGGCGTGTTGATCCTTGAATTCGGAAAAGTTAATTAAATCATATAATAACACCATGAGAAGTAAAGTATTAATATGGATCGCCCTGCTCGGATGCAGCACGATCAGTTATGCACAGCAATTGTTGTCGCCTGACGGAAACCTGGAAATGAACTTCCGGTTGGATGAAAAGGGCGCACCGGTTTATGACCTGAGTTATAAACAGAAAGAAGTGATCAAACCCAGCCACCTGGGACTGGAATTGAAGAAAGAAGATGCGGATGCCGCCGTCGACTTTGAGTTCAAGCAACGCAAGGACGTGGATGCACTGGATAAGAAAACGAATCTGTATGACGGTTTCCGGATTAAAGATACCCATACTTCCAGCTTCAATGAAACCTGGCAACCGGTCTGGGGCGAGGAAAAAGAAATCCGTAATAACTACAACGAACTGGCAGTCACTTTGGAACAGCCATCCAACGACCGTTCTATCGTGGTTCGCTTCCGCCTGTTCAACGACGGACTGGGTTTCCGTTATGAATTTCCGCAGCAGAAAGAGTTGAACTATTTCGTAATCAAGGAAGAAAAGTCGCAGTTCGCTATGGCAGGCGACCATAAGACATTCTGGCTGCCGGGCGATTACGATACGCAGGAATATAGCACCATGACCTCTCGCCTGAGCGAGATCCGCGGTTTGATGAAAGAAGCTGTTACTCCCAACTCATCACAAACTCCTTTCTCACAGACCGGTGTACAGACTCCGTTAATGATGAAATCTGATGACGGTTTGTATATCAACCTGCATGAGGCCGCTTTGGTAGACTATTCCTGTATGCATCTGAATCTGGATGATAAAACGATGACGTTCGAATCATGGTTGACACCGGATGCAAAAGGCGATAAAGGATATATGCAGACTCCTTGCCAGTCACCGTGGAGAACGGTTATCGTAAGCGATGATGCCCGTAATATCCTGGCATCCCGCATCACCTTGAACCTGAACGAACCGTGTAAGCTGGACGATGTATCCTGGATCAAGCCGACTAAATATATCGGTGTATGGTGGGATATGATTACCAACAAAGGTACATGGGCTTATACCGACGAACTGAGCAGCGTGAAACTAGGGGAAACCGATTATTCAAAAACAAAACCTAACGGCCGTCACTCCGCCAATACAACGAACGTAAAACGGTATATTGACTTTGCGGCAGTCAATGGTTTCGATGCCGTTCTGGTGGAAGGTTGGAACGAAGGTTGGGAAGATTGGTTCGGCAAGAGCAAGGACTATGTATTCGACTTTGTCACTCCCTATCCTGATTTTGACGTACAGGAAATCCATCGGTATGCAGCCAGCAAAGGTATCAAGATGATGATGCACCACGAAACATCCGCTTCCGTCCGTAATTACGAACGTCATATGGATCAAGCCTATCAGTTTATGGTAGACAACGGCTATACCAGTGTAAAGAGCGGTTACGTAGGCGAGATCATTCCCCGCGGAGAACATCATTACGGACAGTGGATGTGTAACCATTATCTGTATGCCGTGAAGAAAGCAGCCGACTACAAGATCATGGTAAACGCTCACGAAGCAACACGTCCGACCGGCCTGTGCCGTACCTATCCGAACCTGATCGGTAACGAATCGGCTCGCGGAACAGAATATGAATCATTCGGCGGTAATAACGTGGATCATACAACGATTCTTCCTTTCACCCGTCTGATCGGTGGCCCGATGGATTATACGCCGGGTATCTTCGAAACACATTGCAGCGCGATGAATCCATCGAACACCTCTCAGGTTCGTTCTACATTGGCACGCCAGTTGGCACTTTATGTAACGATGTACAGCCCACTCCAGATGGCAGCCGATGTTCCCGAACATTACGAACAATATGCCGATGCCTTCCAGTTTATTAAAGATGTCGCTCTCGATTGGGACAAATCGCTTTACCTGGAAGCAGAGCCGGGCGATTATATCACGATTGCCCGCAAAGCAAAAGGAACAGGTAACTGGTTCGTTGGCTGTACAGCCGATGAGAACGGACATGAGTCCCGCCTGTCTTTCGACTTCCTCGATCCAGGAAAGAAATATGTGGCCGTAGTTTATGCCGATGCAAAAGATGCCGATTGGAAAAATAATCCGCAGGCATATACTATAAAGAAAGGTGTGTTGACAAGCAAAAGCAAATTGAATTTGAACGCAGCCAGTGGCGGCGGCTTTGCCATCAGCATTCAGGAAGTGAGCGACCTGAAAGAATTAAAAGGGTTAAAAAATCTATAAGGTAAAAGGATTGTTTAGGTTATTAAGTAAACTTGTAAAGAACTTAAATTTAAGTACATGAAACATTTAAGGTTTAAAGCTCTGTTGATGCTGATCACAGGCTTATGTATGTCCCTTTCTGTTTTTGCCCAGCAGATAACAGTGAAAGGTGTTGTGAAAGATCCTACAGGAGAGCCGGTTATCGGTGCGAATGTTATAATAAAAGGAACGACGAACGGTACGGTTACCGATATAGACGGCCAATTCATTCTGGCTGCATCCAAAGGGGATATCCTTTCGGTTTCGTTTATCGGTTATAAGGCAATGGAACTTCCGGCTGCCGCCAATATGAATATTTTGTTGGAAGAAGACTCCCAGATGCTGGAAGACGTAGTGGTGATCGGATATGGTACGGTAAAGAAGAATGATGCCACCGGATCTGTTACAGCCATCAAACCGGATGAAAAGAACCGGGGATTGCAGGTGAGTCCGCAGGATATGTTGATGGGTAAAGTGGCTGGTGTATCGGTTGCTTCTTCTACCGGACAACCCGGTTCATCGTCGACGATCCGTATTCGTGGCGGTTCCTCTTTGTCTGCTAAGAATGATCCGTTGGTGGTTATCGACGGGGTGATCATGAGCAACAGTGCCCCCGACGGGTTAAGCAACCCGTTGAGTACGATCAATCCGGCTGATATCGAGTCTTTTACTGTCTTGAAGGATGCTTCGGCTACAGCGATCTACGGTTCGCGTGCATCGAATGGTGTTATCATCATCACGACAAAGAAGGGTAAGAGCGGTAGCGTGAAGATCAATTATAGTGGAAATGTATCGATCAGTACGAAACGCAACACAATCGATGTGATGAGTGGCGATGAGTTCCGCGATTATATAACGAATTCACCGAATACGACCGAAGGTATGCTGACTGCATTGAACCTGCATCCGGGTGTCAGCACAGACTGGCAGGATGAAGTGTTGCGCACGGCAGTTTCTACCGATCATAATATCAGTGCCTATGGTTCTGTAAAAGAGTTTATGCCTTACCGTGTCTCTTTCGGATATACCGACCAGAACGGTATCCTGAAAACATCCAACTTCCAGCGTTATACTGGTAGCGTTTCGTTGACTCCGACCTTCTTCAACGATCACCTGCATGTGAACCTGAACGGTAAAGGTGTATATATCAAGAACCGTTTTGCCGATACAGGCGCATTAGGTAGTGCCGTTTCTTTCGACCCGACCAAACCGGTATATAATAACAGCAAATTCGGCGGTTTCTTCACCTGGACAGGTGATTATACACCGGACGGAACAAGATCCACTTCAGCCGGCGTCAATCCGGTATCCATGCTGGAAATGAGAGACGACCGTTCGACAGCCAAGTCATTTATCGGTAATGCACAGTTCGATTACAAGCTGCATTTCCTGCCCGAACTGCGTTTCAATATGAATATGGGTATTGATTATGCCACTGTAGACGGTACGAATTATGTCGATCCGAACGCTCCCGGTTCTTACCAGCCGGACGATGATGCCACCGGAAGCAACCGTATCTATGGCAGTTCGCACAACAACAAACTGTTTGACTTCTATGCACAATATGCGAAAGAATTACCCACCCTTGCCAGCCGTTTCGATATCATGGCAGGATATTCTTACCAGAGTTACCAGAGCAAGACGGATAATGTAACTTACTACCTGTCGCGTAAGCCTGAAACATTCGGACAGAACACAACGGTAAGCAATGAGTTTAAGGAAACCGATACGAAATATGTACTTGCTTCTTTCTACGGACGTATGAATTATTCGTTGATGGATAAATATCTGTTGACATTCACCCTTCGCGACGATGCTTCTTCCCGTTTCGCCAAAGACAAACGCTGGGGACTGTTCCCTTCACTGGCTTTGGGTTGGAAGATCAATGAAGAAGGTTTTATGAAAGATTTCAGCAAGCTGGATGAACTGAAGCTGCGTTTAGGCTGGGGTGTTACCGGACAGCAGGACATCAATCAGGGCGACTATCCGTATCTCTCTTTTTACCGTGACGGAAAAGGCGGAGCGATGTATCCTTCTTATGATGCGGCAGGAAACGTAACCTGGGTAAATGTAATGGCTCCGACAGCAGCCAACCCGAACCTGAAGTGGGAAACAACGACGACTTACAACGTAGGTTTCGATTATGGCTTCCTCAACGGACGGATCACCGGTGCTATCGACGGTTATTACCGGAAGACGAAAGACCTGATCAATGCCGAGGTAAACGTTCCCGCCGGAACGGACTTTGCCGAGTATGTGGTTTCAAATATCGGCTCGCTGGAAAATAAGGGCGTTGAGTTCTCTATCAATACCCGTCCGATTGTAAGCCGTGATTTCAGCTGGGATCTGGGCTTCAATATCGCCTACAACAAGACAAAGATCACGGAACTGACCTACAACGATAACTCGGACTCTCCGGGGAAGCGTTACGAGTCGACCGGTGGTGATGGCGGTTTGCGCCTGAAGATACACAGTGTCGGATATGCTCCGGGTTCATTCTATGTGTTCGAACAGGTGTATGATGACGCCGGCAATCCGATCGAAGGAGAATATGTAGACCGCAATGGCGACGGCGTGATAACAGACAACGACCTGTACCGTTATAAGAATCCGGTGGCAGATGTCCTGATGGGCTTCAACTCGAAGTTTACTTATAAGCAATGGGATCTGGGTTTCAACGGACGTGTCAGCCTGGGTAATTACAACTTTAACGCAACGGCCGCCAATGCTGCATTGGGCGTCAACGAATTGTTCGGTAACAATGCGTTGAGCAACAAACCTGTATCAGCGTTGAAGACCGGTTTCCAGTCACGCCAGCGTCTGTCGGACTACTATATCCAGAATGCCTCATTCCTGAAGATCGATAATATCACATTAGGATATAATGTCGACAAGTTTATCAAAAGCAGCTGGAATGCCCGTTTCTACGCCACCGTACAGAACCCGATCATTATCACTAAATATGACGGCCTGGATCCTGAGGTAAACGATGGTATGGACAACAACGTCTATCCTCGTCCACTGACTGTATTATTCGGAGTTAACATTAATTTCTAAAACGTATCGATCATGAAACTGAAAAAATATATATCGTTAGGTATTGCTTCATTCTGTTGTGTCTGGGCTACTTCCTGTCTGGGAGACCTCGATCAGGAGCCTATCCTGGATAAATCCAGCAATTCTATTCATAACGAAGCCGATTGCCAGTCGTTCCTGGCAAAGATATATTCCGGCTTCGGCCTGTCGGGTAACTCGTCCGATGCAAGTGTCGAACCTGACTTGCAGGGGGGAGACCAGGGATCGCTCGTATTCCTGCGCGGATTACTTTCTTTGCAGTTGTTCCCGACCGATGAGGCTATCTGGAACTGGGCGGACGAAGGTATTGTGGAATTATGCCAGGTCAACTGGGATTATACGTTGCCCTATGCCTATTCTTTCTACCAGCGTGCCATGCTGAACATTCGTTACTGTAAAGAGTTTCTGGATGTTTATGCCGATGACAGCAATATCCCTGATATTCAGAAATACCGCGATCAGGTACGTGGCCTGCGTGCTATGAACTATTATTACCTGATCGACCTTTACCGTAATCCGGGAGTGGTTTGGGACGACAGCCCTACGGACGACAAATCATGGAAACCGTCACAGATAGGAGCAGAGGCTCTTTTTGATAAGATCGTTGCTGAACTGGTCGATCTGTCAGAGAACGGTAACCTGGATGAAACTCCTTCTATGGCTACTTATGGCCGTGTAACGAAACCGGTTATTAATACGCTTCTTGCTAAAATGTATCTGAATGCGGAAGTGTACACCGGCACTCCGATGTACGACAAAGCAGCCGTCTATGCAAAGAAAGTGATCGATGCCGGCTTCGGTCTGGAAGATAATTACGCCAACCTGTTCTGTGGTGAAAACCACCTGACGGGTACGCATAAGAACGAGATCATCTATGCCATTCCCTTCGATAATGTGAATGCAAAGAGCTTCGGTAGCACGATCATGCTGACTGCTGCCGCTTATGGTGGCGATATGGATCAAACCTGGTTCGGGATGTCTTCTTCATGGACTTGCCTGAAGCCGACACAACAGATGATCGAATTCTTCAGCGGTAGTCCGGATGCAGGAACCGACAGCCACGGCAGTCTCATCAAGAAAGATAAACGGTATGCCTTCTTCGACGGTGCCGGTGCACGTACGCCGGAGTCGAAAATGCAGGACTGGAATACCGGTTACCTTTGCTATAAGTTCACCAATTTGGGATGGGACGGTGCAGCCGTAACGCCCACACCCGATCCGAACACCGACTTCCCGTTGTTCCGTCTGGCGGATATTTATCTGATCTATGCCGAGTGTGCAGCCCGCAATGCGGCCGGAACCAATAAGGAACAGGCTGTTGAGTATGTCAACCTGCTTCGTGAACGTGCCAATGGCGATAAGAGTGCCAACATCACAGTATCCGACCTGTCTCTGGATTTCATCCTCGACGAACGTGCCCGCGAATTATATTGGGAAGGTCAACGCCGTTCCGACCTTGTCCGTTTCGGCAAATTTACGAAAGATTATGCCTGGGCTTATAAAGGCGGAACACTGGAAGGCGTAGCCAATGTCGATAGCCGTTTCAACATCTATCCGATCAGCGACCGCGACCTGACAGCCAATCCGAATCTGGTGCAGAACCCGGGTTACGAATCATTGAAGTAATAACATCTAAATCTGTAAACAAATGAAGAAACTTAATATAGTAACTCTTCTCCTGACCGGTTCCCTGTTGTGGGTCGGTTGCGGAGACGACAGAGACGATAATCCGGTATTCCAGGAACCGACCGAGTTTAACCTGAATACTCCGGCGCAGGCTACCGATGTGTATGACCTGGAAAATCTTTCAACCATCGAACTGACCTGTACGCAGCCCGACTACGGTTATGTGGCCGCTACAGCCTATAAGGTTCAAATCTCTTTGGAGAATACATTTAAGGAAGCCGACGAAGCTGCCGGAACAACTGCCAATTATGCCACCCTCTCTACCACTTATACGCTACCGCTACTAAAAGTGGATGCCGTGGAGTTCGCTATGGCCATGCTCTCCTTATGGAAAGCATCGAACGATAATGCTGACCTTCTGGAAACACCTATGCCGGTCTATATCCGTTTGAATGCCGCTTTATCCAACAATGGCATGGGGCAGATCTACTCCAATATTATCGAACTTCCGAAAGTCTTGGGATACAACGTAGAGTCGCCTGTGACTTTGCCTGCTCGGATGTTCCTGGTCGGCGACTTTGCTTCGGGAAGCAGTTGGGGCAAATGGGTCGAAATGATTCCGGTAACGGATACGCCGGGTAAATTCTGGTCTGTACAGTATTTCGGAGGTAATAATGTGATGAAGTTCAATGCCCAGCCAACCTGGGACGGTAACCAGGTCGCTTATTCGGATGGCCTTGTTCCTGCCGCATCGGCCTCTTATGCCGGTGTGTCCGGAGTGGATGACGGAAGTGGCGGACAGAATATCGGTGTGAAGAATGCAGGCTGGTATATCATGGTGGTTACAACCGAACTGGAAGGAAAGGACTTGAATTACACCCTCGAATTCCTTGCTCCCGATATCTACCTGACCGGTGATCCTTCCGGCGGTTGGGACACGTTTGACGATGCCCGCAAGTTTACCGTACCTTCCGGTGAAGGCGAATTTGTTTCACCCGCTTTCGTAGCCGGCGGCGCTTTACGTATGTGCATTAAATTACCGTCAACCGACTGGTGGCGCACCGAGTTTGCTATCCTGGCTAATAAGATCGAATACCGTAAAAACGGGGGTGATCAGGAAGCGGTGAATGTTTCAGCAGGCCAAAAGGCTTACCTGAACTTCCTGGATGGCACAGGTCGTATCAAGTAAAAGCTCCCTGGTGGGGTGTGAAATTGTCGATAGCCGTCAGTAATGTTGCTGACAGCTATCGACAATTTTGTTTATAGCTATTAATAATAATTTACGAAGGCATCTGATTCTTTCTATCCTCCAAATTAAAAGAGATTAGTAGCGTATCCTGAGACGGATAGGACTTTATAAATAAAAGCAAACAGATATTAAAATGCTGAGTTTCTGTGCTTTTTTTAATTGTAATTAATCAATTGTATGTACAAA
>OGFC01001080.1_pt1 | contig 18333 bp, 19 predicted proteins | sample 1570841 | NCBI WGS metagenome assembly OGFC01 (sample SAMEA2582137, study PRJEB24529) | metagenome | biome: Human gut stool | place: China | collected 2011 | reverse complement strand
ACCCTACACATTTGATTCGTCGAAACATTATTCAGTTTTCAAAGGTCTACCGTTGCCAACGCCTTAACGCGACAACTTTTTAAGTATATCAACATTTGATTTGAATGTCAACAACTTTTTTAACTTGCGTTGCTAGCGAAGAAGCAATGCCTCGCTGACAACAGTTATTACTATACTCACTTCAACCCCACCCGTCAAGCGCCCATTTCGACCCGCTATCTCTCCTCCGCCAATTAAAGATCGGTTTTTGCTCCCTCCACGCGTCCCTCTTCATCACTTATGCGAACATTAACCGCTATCATTGACCACTGAGATGACCAAACCCAAACCCTGCCACCCAATTGTTCGGCAAAAAACTTTTTTAACTTTTTTCGCAGGTCCTTAAAGACAGGGCGCCCCACCGTTAAACAACCACTAAAAAAACCCGCACCACCAACGATGCGAGCCCTAATGCCTAATCGGCAGCCGGAATGTTGATATCTAATTGAATGGGGGCGTGGTCGCGTCGTTCACCAGAATCGATCATCGTTGACGAAACAACTTGGTCGGCCAAACGGTCGCTAACTAGCCAGTAGTCAATCCGCCACCCGGAGTTATTCACCTTACTGGTGACCGCCCGTTGCGCCCACCAGGAGTAAGCCCCGGTTTCGTCCGGGTGTAGGGACCTAAAGGAGTCGGTAAACCCGGCCGCCAGCAGGGCCGTGAACTTCTCTCGTTCCTCATCGGTAAAGCCGGCCGAGTGGTGGTTATTAGCCGGGTGCGCCAAATCGATTTCCTCGTGGGCCACGTTGAAATCGCCACTGGCGATCACCGGCTTTTGTCGATCTAGTTCGGTTAAATACTCCCGGTAGCGGTCATCCCATTCTTGCCGTTCGGCCAATCGCTTGAGTCCGGTCCCGGAGTTTGGGGTGTAAACCTCGGTCAAATAGAAGTTTTTAAATTCCAGGGTGATAATCCGCCCCTCTTCGTCCATTGGCTCCGGGGCCCCAATCGTTGGGTAGGTCACCTTGGGGGTCAAACTTTCCTTATATAGGTACATTGTCCCAGCGTACCCCTTGCGCGCCGGCTCGACCGAGGAGCGCCAAACGACCGTGTAACCGGCAAACAGCTCCGCCAAAACTCCCTGGTGCTTTTTAGTCGGTCCACTCTTGGAGAGCTTGGTTTCTTGAATGGCGATCACGTCCGGAGCGGCCGCCTTGATCTTTTCCAAAACGGCGCGGGTCTCTTCGGCCCGGGCCGAGGTGCCGGTTAAAGCAGCGTTGATTGAATCAATGTTCCATGAAATAAAGCGCATCGTATCGCGTCCCCTTTGTCTTTAATCTCTCCATTATACCGCGATCAAAACGGCAGCGCCCTTCTGGTGATCGCAAAAAAAAACGGGCGCTAGTCTCCTAACGTCCGTTTGCTAGTTGTATCTGCCTTTCAGCTTAGTTCTTGGAATGACGCTTCTTCTTGCGCCCAACCCCGAGTAGAGTCAAGAGGCTCAACAGGGAAACCCCGGTGAGGCTCAATGCGGCTTGCTCGTCGTCGCCCGTCTGTGGCAACTTCTGCTCGCTTACCGCCGATGTTGCCTTAGCGGCCGACGTTGGCGCCGTGTTTGTTACCGCCGCCGGAGCCGCCGAAACGGCACTGGCGGAGTTCGTGGCTGCACTGGCAGCGCTAGAGCCCGCGCTAGCCGAGTTTGGCGTCGCGCTAGCGCTTGATGCACTCGCCGGAGAAGACGAAGCCGCGCTCGAGTTTGGTAACAGCTTGGTGTAGGCGATCGTCACGGTGACGTCGCCATCGCCGTCTTTAACCACTAACGCCGGCACCACCGTTGGGCTGGCCGTGTAGCCAGCCACGCTTGGAACGGTGAAGCTTGGCTACGTGTCAGTGGTCCACTGCGAGTAGGTCTTTGCGCCCGTCACCAGGTCCTCTTCAACCGTCCGGGTGAGTTCGGCCGTTTGGGTGAGCGAAGTCAGCTCCTTGGTGGTGGGATCGAGGTAGTTAATTGTCCGGGTGATGGTCTGGGTTTGCGTCGTGGTCGATGTTTGGTGGGTTAAGTAGACCGTCACGCCCGCGTTTTGGGCGCCAAAGGTTCCACTCAATTCACTTAGCGGGTCCGTGGCGTTCTTGGCCGTGTCTAGCTTGTAGCCGGCCGCCGCGTAGTCCCACTTGTCGCTGGCCAGGGTCTTGGCGTAGGATCTGTCCGTGACCCCACTCAGGGTGAAGTCGTGGTCAGTTAATTCCTCACCGGTCGTGTCATCGACGTAGGTGACGGTAAAGGACTGGGCTTTCGGGCTGTAGACGTATTCCCAAGTGTAATCCTTCTCATTGGCGGTTGGCGTTTGGGCCGGCACGATTTCTACCACCTTCCCCGTCGTCCCATCCTCCCCTATCACGAACGTAATTTGGGTTGATAACGTCGCCCCGTTCATGGCACCGATGCTGTAGCCGTCGACGCCCAAGACGTAGACGAAGACGCCGCAGAACCCGTCTCACTGCTGGTGATCGTCACGTTACTACTATTACTATCACTGCTGGAAGCAGGTGTTGAACTAGTTGTCGTTATCTGAGAGTTCGAAACTGTATCGGCATGAACCACCCCGTTGCCGAGGAAGAACGTGGTTCCTAAAAGCACCGACACTACGCCAATGCTCAGTTTGCGAATCCCAAAACGCTGCTTTTGATTCAACATCCGCTCAATCTTGATCCGCTGATTATTTCTTGACACCACTAATATTCTCCCTTAAATGGAACTGCTCCCATCGTATTTATTAATACCACTATAGCTTTTTCGTAATATTAAAACAATTTTACACAGTTTCTAGATTGTCAATTATATCCATAATTAAAAATCGTTTTATAACCGTTAAATCAACATTGTAAACGCTTATCATTAATTATTACAATTGGAATTCATATCAAAATCTTTTCCCAACTTTTGATCATTAAGCCTGGGAGCGGAACCGCTTTTATAATCATCGGTCATTAAGTGAAAAAACTTAATTTCTAACGAGTTTCTTAGCAAAGACTTACTTTCCTTTAAGAAAACCGTTATACTAGTACTATTCTAATTTTTGAAAGCGAGGTCTTTACATGCGAGCTCAAGCAACCACTGTCCGGACGGTCCCACGCAGTGAACGTCAAGTCGCCACGAACATTTTAAAAGGATCCTTAGGCAACATGGTCGAATGGTTCGACTGGTATGTTTACGCCTCCTTTGCGATTTACTTCTCGGCCGCCTTCTTCCCGGCTGGCAACCAAACCGCCGAATTACTAGCCACCGCCGGGGTCTTTGCGATCGGGTTCTTCATGCGCCCCTTAGGTTCCTTTGTGATGGGGCGTTTCGCCGATCGAAAGGGGCGCCGGGCCGCCCTCACCCTCTCGGTGATCATCATGGCCGGTGGTTCCTTAGTCATTGCCCTAACGCCCACGTACGCCCAAATCGGGATCTGGTCACCAGTCATCCTGGTCTTGACCCGGTTGATCCAGGGGCTTTCCTTAGGTGGTGAATACGGAACGAGTGCTACCTACATGTCGGAAATGGCGTCCCCTTCCCGGCGTGGTTTCTACTCCTCGTTCCAATACGTCACCCTGATCGGGGGGCAGCTCTTAGCCCTGCTCGTTCAAATCATCTTGCAAAACATCTTCACCAACGCCCAGCTCTACGCCTTTGGCTGGCGGATCCCGTTTGCCATTGGGGCCCTGGGAGCGCTCGTGGTCTTGTGGTTGCGACTTTCAATGGAAGAATCTGATCAATTCAACAGCACCAACAAGAAAAACAAGCAGGCCGGCACCCTTCGGCTGTTGGCTAAGTACCCCAAGCAAGTCCTGATCGTCGTTGGGATGACCCTCGGGGGAACGATCAGCTTCTACACTTACACCACCTACTTGCAACAGTTCATGATCAACACGACCGGCCTGTCTAAGGAAAGTGCGGCGATGATTAACTTCCTCGCCCTGCTGGTGATGGTAATCTTGCAACCGGTCTTCGGTCACTTATCCGATAAGATTGGCCGCAAGCCGCTCTTGATCTTCTTCGGGGTCGGCGGAACCGTCTTGACCGTGCCGCTCTTCACCCTCTTGACCAACGCCACCCAAGCTTGGCAAGCCTTCTTACTGATGTTAGTCGGCGTGGTCATCGTTTCCGGGTACACCTCGATCAACGCGATCGTGAAGGCCGAACTCTTCCCGGCCGAAATCCGGGCGTTAGGCGTCGGCCTGCCGTACGGGTTGACCGTTGCCATCTTCGGGGGAACCGTTAACTACGTCGCCCTCTGGCTGCGCTCCGTTCACCTGGAAAGTGGCTTCTTCTGGTACGTTTCCGGCACCGTCTTTATCTCACTCTTGGTTTACATCTTCATGATCAAAAAGGGTGTCTCGGCGCTGGATAAAGATTAGGAAAAGGAAGTGCGACCCAACCATTAAGCAGGCCGTGGGCTAAGGATAGCGCGAACGGTTGGTGCGCCAGCACCGTTCTTCGGCCAGACTTAGCCACTAGGCCTGCGGTTGGGGAGCACGTTATCTGGAAGTACGACCCAACCATTAAGCAGGCCGTGGGCTAAGGATAGGGCGAACGGTTGGTGCGCCAGCACCGTTCTTTGGCCAGACTTAGCCACTAGGCCTGCGGTTGGGGAGCACGTTATCTGTGGAATAGTTAAAAAATTACCCCAAACAAAAACCGTCAATCCGCAATCAAATTTGCGAATTGACGGTTTTTATTTAGCTAGGACTAGCGTGGAGGTTGGTTCGTACTTCTTAATTTTGAAACAACCTCATCCCCGCCGGCGTCGCCACCTGGTAACAGTCGAGGTTAAAGACCTTGCTCACCCGTTCGGCGCTCAGAACTTGTTCGGGCGCCCCACTGTCAACCACTTGCCCCTCCTTAAAGAGTAGGCAGTGTTGGCCGTACTGGAGGGCCTGGTTTAAGTCGTGGATGATCATCACGATCGTCAGCTGGCGCTGGGCTTGGATCCGTTGCAAGAGCTTTAAGAAGTTAACCTGGAAGTGGAGGTCGAGGTAGGTGGTCGGCTCGTCCAAAAAGATCGCCTGGGCGTCTTGGTTGAGGGCGGCCGCTAGCCACACCAACTGTTGCTGGCCGCCGGACAGGGTCAAAAGTGGGCGGTCAACCAGGTCGGTTAAGCCTAGTTCGGCCAGGATCGCCTCCCCCTTTTCGTCGGTGGCCGGCAAGTCGCTGAGCAGCGATTGGTAGGGCAGGCGCCCCATCGCCACCAGGTCGCGGACCTTAATTTCGTCGTAAACCGGGTTATGCTGGTGGACGATCGCCACCTGGCGGGCAAACTCCCGCGGCGAATAGGCCCAGACGTCTTGGCCGTCCATGGTCACCGTCCCGGACTGGGGCTTTTGGCTACGAGTCAGCAGCTTAAAGAGGGTCGATTTCCCCGAACCGTTGGGGCCCACCAGGCAGGTTAATTGACCGGTCGGCACCCCGATTGTCAGGTCTTGAATCAACGGGGCTTGATGCGGGTAGGCAAAGGTCACGTGATCAAGCTTAAACATGGCGGGCACCCCCCTTCTTGTGGGCCAAAATGAAGATTAAAACCGGCCCCCCGATGATCGCTAACAAGGTGGCGGCCGGGATTTCGCTCGGCTGGATCACCAGGCGTCCAATGGTATCAACGGCCAGCATCAACCAGGCGCCGGCCAGGGCCGCAAAGGGCACCACGGCCCGGTAGTCACGGCCCACCAGCACCCGGCCGACGTGGGGCACGATGATCCCGATAAAGGCGATCACCCCGATCACGGCGGTCGATGTGGTGGCTAGGAAAACGGCTAACCCGAGCAGGGCCAAGCGTAACTTACCGGCCGACAGCCCCAGGGAGCGGAGTTGTTCGTCAGACACCTTGAGGTAGTTACCCCAGTTGGTGACCAAGACCACCCCGATTAAGCCGAGGATCCCGAGCACGGTCACGGTCAAGCAGCCGAGCCAGGTCACCGTTCCTAACGACACCTGGCTGGTCGACGAAAAGACGCTGGCGATCCCGGTGAAGGTGGCGTTTAAGGCCACCCCGATCAGGATTAGGCGGTATGGGTCCATTTGCGGTTGGAAAAAGATTAGCACCCCTAGGGCGAGGGCCCCGCCGACAAAGGCGAAGACGACCTTGCCAAAGAAAAAACTTGGCAACAAAAGTGCCCCGACAAAGGCGAACAAGGCGGCGCCGGCTGAAACCCCCATAATCCCGGGGTCGGCGATCGGGTTGCGCAAGGCGGCCTGGAAGAAGGCCCCGCTGACTGACAACATCGCCCCGGCCATCAAAGCGGTGATGATCCGGGGCAGGCGAATGTTAAAGAGGGTGTTGGCGTCGGTGGCCGTCATCTTCAAGAGGCTGAAGTGGCTGGCCCCGTTAGTCAGGGCGATCCACACCGTGACCACCAACAAAACAGCGAGGACGAGGTAGGAAATAGCGGAACGTTTCATCTTACTTACTTGGGTACAGCCACTGACTGACCTGCTTTAAGGCCTTGGCGGCGTTCATGTTGGCCGAGGCGTTAAAGGTCGGTTGCTGGAGGTCGTAAACCCGCTTGTTTTTGACCGCCGGCATCGTCTTCCAAACCGGGTTGGTGGAGAATTCTTTTTCGAATTGTGGCTTGGTGACGTTTGGCAAGGCGTGTTCCAAGCGCAAGATCACGTCCGGCTTCTTGGTCGCCAAGGATTCGTTGTTGGGTGAAATGTAGGTCTGGCCGTTAGCGGCGTAGACGTTTTGCCCCCCGGCCAGCCGAACCAGGTCGCCGACGTAGGACTTATCGGTGGCAATCATGTAACCGGCCCCCGGCATCCCCATCAACACCAGCACCTTCGGCTTTTGACCGTGGATCCGCTTTTTGACGGCGGTAATGGCGCTGTTAATCTTTTCGATCTGGGCCTGGGCCTGGCTGGTGCGGTGGTATTCCTTGCCCAGGCTGGTCAGAGTCCCCTTCAGTTGGGCGACCGTGTCGAGTTTGAGGTAGGTCACCTTCACGGCCTGTTGCTTGAAGGCGTCGTTGTACTGGTCCTTTAAGGTCGAAACGGCGTAAACAACGGTCGGATTTAAGGAAGCGATCTTTTCGACGGACGGGTCCATCGGGCTCCCAATCTTGGTAACGTCCTTGTAGCGGCTCGGCAACTTAGCCTGAGTGGTTGGCACCCCAACTAGGTCGATGTCTAACTTGTCAAAGATTTCGGTAATCGCGGCGCTGGTGGCCACGATCCGCTGGTTTTTAGCGGCTTGGTGGTCAACGAAGGCCTTGACCCCGACGGCCACCCCAATCACAACCACGAGGGCGACGAGCAAAGAGATAATAATTGATTTCTTCTTCATAACGATCTTTTCCTTTAGTGGCGCGGAATTTGCTTCTTAGCGGACCAAACGAAGTAGACGGCGGCCGCAATCACGATCAGGAGCCCCAGGATCCCGCCGACTAAAACGAAGTAGTAGAGGGTCTGGTTCTTTTGGCTTTGTTCTTGGACCCGGTCGTTTTGGGCGATCGTGGAGCGGGCCAGCCGGCTTTCCTTGGCCTTGGCAGCCGACGATTGCGAGGAGGCCTGCGATTCTAACTTTTTAAGCTTTTGACTTAGCTGGGGGTCGTTGCTGCCGCTGGTCGAACTAGACGACCCGTTGGCCACCCCCGCCGCCACGGTGGCCGAACTGGAATTGGCGCCGCTGGCACTGGTTGAACTAGTGCTCCCCGACAGGGCCGGTAAACTGGAGGTGTCGAACTTAAAGGAAATGTTGTGGTTGGCCTTGTAAACCCCCGGTACGTTGATCGAGATGCTGCTGGAGATCACCCCGCTTAAGTCCTTGGTGGTAAAGGAGTAGCTGTACAGGTAGTAACCGCCGCTCTGGGTCTTAGTGACGTTTTGCGGGGCTTGGCCGTCGATGGAGTTGACGACGACCGGCCAGGCCGATAGGTTGGTGGCGGTCCGAATGGTCATCGTAACCACGTAGGCGCCGTTCGACACCGTTACCGTGGCGGGGCGGGCGTAGTAGCCGTCCGCCATCGAGGTAGTGGAGGTGCCGTACTTGTAGGTTTGGTAACTAACGCTTTGGGCGTGCCCGACCTTGGCGAAGCCGATCACCGCTACGATCAGGGTGCACACCGTTAATAAAAATTGCTTAAGCTTCATGAATTAATCCCCTTACTTTTTTCACGATTCGTTGCCGCCAGGTGGTCGCCACCCCAATCACAATTAGCGCCGCCACAATGAAGAAGGTTAAGGCGGCCGCAATTGGGTACTTAATCAGCGAGGCTTCGACCATCTTGGAGACGCCGGGCTTGACCGCGTACTTGCCAAGCTTCTTTTGGGCCGCGGCCAGGTCAAAGTTTTGCACCGTCCCGGTCCCGCTTTGCAAGGCGGTGGCCATCGGGCTGGCACTGCCAGCGAGCGGAGTGGCGCTACCAGACCCGGTCAAACCGGTGCTGGTTAAGGTGCCCCCGGAGGTCCCGTCGCCCGACAGCGCATCCAGGTAGCTCCTGGTGTTCGTCGCCGTCTTGCCAAAGACCAGCCAAATCGAGAAGGTCTGGTTGGAGATGTTGGCGATCGGCACGCTCATCCGGATCGAAGCGGCAACCGGATTGTCTAGCACGGTTGGGTCGGCCACGTAGAAGGTGTAAGTCCAGATATCATCGCCGCCACTGCTCGTCTTGGTGGTGTTAACGATCGGACCGGCGCCCACAGAAAGTGGCGTAAAGGAAACGATCCCGCTCTTAACCTTGACCGTCAGGGTGACGTTGTAGCCACTGCCGGACTTGGTGACCCGGGCAGTGTGGGTGTAGTAGGCGTTGGCCTCAGACACCCCGGACTTGGCGGCGTTTAAGACCTCGTATTCCACGTCTTGGACTTCCTTGGTGGTGTCAATCACAGGGCCGTTGCTAATAAGTGTTACTGGTTCGTCCGTCGTGGTCTTAGCGGCATCATTAACCACGTCACTGGTTGATTTTCCCGTACCCGGGAAAACCGCTAGCGCCGTTTCGTTCATCGCGCCCAGCGGGGTCTGCAAAGCAAAGGCCAGGGTGGCACTCCCCTTGGCCAAGACGGCGGCGCTCACCTTGTAAGTGTAGGTCCCGGTATCGCCGTTAGCGGTCGTGGCCGTTGGCTGTTCGCCGTTGAGGGTCATCGACTTGATGTAGCCGTTCCCACTGGACAGGGTGAATGTGATCAGGTAGTCATTGCCGTCTTGTTTAATCGTCACCTGCTTGGCAAAGAAACCGGCCGAAGCAGATTGCTGGGTCGGGTCACTGGACTTCATGATCGAAAGGACCCGGGTTTCAGCGTTATCGGTATTGGTGGCCGAACTAGGCTGGGTCGTTGACGTGTTCGAACTCGCCTTGGTGGAACTAGCTTGGGTGCTGGAACTAGTGGCACTGGAGCTAGCCGTTGCCGACTTGGCGCTCGAACTGCTGGAGCTAGCCGCATTAGCACTAGCGCTGGAAGCTGAACTAGCGGCACTAGACGAACTGGAGCTGGCCGTCGCCTGGGTCTTAGTGGTCGAAAAGTCGACCTTTAAGTAGGCCTTTTGGCTCATGGCCCCTATCCCCGGCAAGTTCATCAAGTTCATGTCGATCAGGTAGCTACCGCTGGTGTTAGGCAGGGTAAAGGTGATGGTGGCGTTGTTGCCGTCGTGGTCGATCGTAGCGTACTCGGTTTGCCCGTCGACTTTCATATTCTTAATGTATTGCCCCCCGTCGTTGGTGGTCGTGATCTTCAGCTGGAGCTTACCGTTTTCCACTACTAGCGTGGCGCCCTTATTTAAAAAGCGCTGGGCCAGGGAGTCCTTGTTCTGGTCGTATTGCTGTTTAAAGGACGTCTGCACGTCGTAAGTTCCATCCTGATACTTCTGATCAGCGGCCTTAGCCACCAGGGGTGTCGTGCCCAGTGTTACCACGGCAGGAGCGGCGATCCCCACAGTGAGGGTCGCCGCCATTATCGCTTGGATCAAGTGATAAACCAATCGTCTATTTGTTAACATTGTTATAACTTCCTCCAAAATGACACCGTGTCACAAAATGTTGATTTGACAACGTTTTGAAAGGGTCATTCCCTCAATTTTCGTTAAGATCATGATACCATTTTTTGCTTTTTTAATGTTGTTTTTATTAAATTTATCTGCAATAATTAGAGCAGTTTCAAAATTAATAATCGATCAATTCGGGAGGATTTGTCCATGACTTCACACGTTAAAAATACTTTGGTTACCACCGCTGCCATCGCCGTGCCCTGGCAGCCACTACCCTATTCAACACCACCACGGTTAAGGCCGACACCACCAGCTCTGCACCGGTGACCACCACGACCAGCGCCACCAAGGACACGGCGATCGCTTCCGCTCAAGCCAAGGTGAACTCCGCTTCCGCCGCCGTTGTTTCCGCCCAAGCAGCGTACGGCTCCGCTTCCACGGCGGCTTCTGACGCCGCTGCCAAGACTGCCGCCGCTTCCGCTAGTGCCGCTGCTACTTCTGCTGCTACTTCTTCAGCCGTAGCAAATGCCCAAGCCGCCGCCGACTCTGCTGCCACCGCTAAGTCCACGGCCGATGCTAACCTTGCTAAGGCCCAATCCAACGCCGCCGCAACTAGCCGTGCTAAGTTCATGACTTCGGCAGACGTTGTTAGCGCCCAATCCGCTGTTGCTTCTGCCTCCGCTAAGGCATCTGACGCTGACAGCGCGGTGGCTTCCGCTGAAGCAGGCCAAACGGTAACCGCCAACCTGATGAAGTCCGATGACCCAACCCAAGCTTCTGCCGCTCAACAATACTTCGCCACTAAGACGGCGATCGTTAAGCTCCTCCCTAGCGGCCAAGTTCAAATCACCATTCCGCTGACCAGCGGGCTGAAGTTCCTAAAAGAAGTTAGCTACAACGGGGTAGACGCCACCTTCACCAAGACTGGCGACGACTCCGCTAACATCACCTTTACTGCCGACCCGGCCACTTCCTACACCCTGGCCATGACGATAGACATCACGAGTGTCATGCCATTCATGCCAATCATGCACGAAAAGGCCCTCTTAGACGTTGATACCACCATCTTCAACGGCTTGCTGGCTGCTAAGTCTGACGCCGACGCTGCCCTGACCAGCGCCCAAGCTGCTTTAAGCACGGCTGAAACCAACGCCGCTACGGTTGCCCAAGTTGCTTCTAACGCCGCTTCCGCTGTTACTGCCGCCGCTATGGTTGCTTCCGACGCCGCCGTTGTTGCCACGAGCGCTGCTACCAACCTGACCAGCGCCCAAGCTGCTAACAGCACCGCTCAAGCCGCTTTGACTAGCGCTCAAGCTGCCCAATCCGCCGCTGACGCTACTTTGGCAACTGCTAAGGCTAACTTGGACAGTGCCAACGCCGCTTTAACCAGCGCCCAAGCTGAACTCAAGTCCGCCCAAAACATCGTGGTGGTAACGCCAGCCTCCAGCGCTGCGTCCTCCGCTTCTAGTGCTACTAGTTCAGCAACTAACTCCGCTGCTAGTGCCGCAACCGCCACTTCCAACGTGGCTTCTAGCGCTTCAACGACCACGGTAACTAGCGCCGTTGTCGCAACTCCGGCTACCACTAAGAAGGCAACGTCTAGCACCCCTGCTTCTTCAACCACTGCTAAGACCCTGCCACAAACTGGTAACGAAAACCAAAGCGCCCTGGTTGCCCTTGGTTTAGCCATCTTAACGCTGGGGATCTACCCAATGATGAAGCGGAAGCACGCTTAATAAAGGAGTGCGGACCAACCATTGGCAGGTCGTGGGCTAAGGATAGAGCACAGGTTAGCGCGGTACGCGGTGTTCTGTGGCCGGACTTAGTCACTAGACCTGCGGTTGAGGAGCACGTTATTGGAAGTGTGGACCAACCATTAAGCAGGCCGTGGGCTAAGCTAAGGCAAATGGTTGTCGCCCCCGGCGGCGTTCTTTGCCTGTACTTAGCCACTAGGCCTGCAGTTGGGGAGCACGTTATTGGAAGTGTGGACCAACCATTAAGCAGGCCGTGGGCTAAGCTAAGGCAAATGGTTGTCGCCCCCGGCGGCGTTCTTTGCCTGTACTTAGCCACTAGGCCTGCAGTTGGGGAGCACGTTATTGGAAGTGCGACCCAACCTCCCCAAATGAAAAGCGCCCGTTCCGTCAGTTTTGACGGGGCGGGCGCTTTTTGCTTATTAAGTAACAGAAGGGCACGGTAACTCACCTAACAAGCCGGGCCACAAAAAAGGCCCCAATTCACTAAAGAATTGAGGTCATCACGTTATCGGTTTCCCAATTGGGACTGATGGTATTAATGATGAGAATTTCCTTCGCTGGTCCTAACCAGAGCAGGTTCAATGGGTATTTCTCAGCCAAACGGCACCCCAATTCTTCGTGTCTAGTGTACTACGTCTGGTTGAAAATGGAAAGCCCTTACTTGCTGAGTTGGTCAAAGCAGACCAGCGCCTTGCCCCCGTAGACCGTAGCCGGGCCCCCAGCCATCATGATCGCCACGCTAACGGCCTCAGCGAATCCTTCGCGGCTAGCACCGGCCTTGATGCAAGCGGCGGTGTGCTGGGTGATGCAACCCTCACAGCGTTCGACCACCGAAATGGATAGCGACATCAGTTCCTTAGTCTTGGTGTCCAGCACCCCGTCAGCAACACTGGCGGCGTGCAGGGCGCCAAAGCCCTTCCCGGCCTCGCCGACACTGGCAAACAGGTTCTTGTTATTGGCTTGGCATTCGGCGAGTTGTTCTTGGTAATCAGTCATGGTTAAACCCTCCTTTGTTTGATACCTTCACCATACTCCTAATTAATAATTTTGTAAACGCTTCCCTAAATTAACGACACCCTCAACCGTGGTACAATCGACGGAGTTAACCTAACTAAGGAGGTGGCCACGATGATCTTTGCACCCTTACGCGAATTCGACGTTCCGTTCATCCATTAAAATCTAAATTTTAATGGATGAAATAAATAATGAAATCAAAACAAGTCATCGGTGGAATCTATTTGGGCCTCGCTGCTAGCATCTGGGGCGGAATGTTTGTCGTCGTCATAAACGAAACGGCACCCTGATCATTTGGGCGGGCTTGATTGGCAACACCTTGTCGATCGTCACCCAAGAAACGGGGACCCTGCACGCTTCGGCTCAGGCCGCTTCCGTCATCACAGCGGCAACCCCGACTTTTATGGTCATCTTTGCCTGGCTCCTGTTAAAATAGCAACGCCCCGCTGGAGTTCCTTTCCACGGGGCGTTGTTTTAAATTAATTTAAGTAAATGGGTCACCAGCCCCGAGTCGTAAAAGACGTAGAGACCAACCCCAATGTAGCACAGCTTCATCAGCCCTTCACCGTAACGGTCAATTAGCTTGGTCACCGCGGCCTGACGTTCAACGGCCTTAACTAAAAAGACCACCAAGATCGTCAGGGCGCCCAGATATAACAAAGCCCGACCAAAAACCGCCACTGATTCGCCAGCCACGACCGGCAAGAAAATCGATAGGTTACAGCCCGCACAAACGGCCAGGTAGGTGGCCAAGACCTGCCAGGTGCCGTGGGCGGTCGTTAGTTCGGCCTCATCGTCATCATCCTCGTCGTGAAGGGCCATGTAGATCGGCAAGACCCCCAGTACCCCGAGCAACCACTCCGGTAAAAACTGGGCTAAAACCTTGCCGGCTAAGAAACTGGCCACCAAGAGTAAGACCACCCCGCTCAAGTAGCCGACCACCACCTGGCGGACCGAAAACTTCTTCAACAAAAACAGCAGTAAGACAAAAAAGTCGAGGTTCACCGCTAAAAAGGTGACCGTCAACAGCCAAATATTCAATTCCTTCGCTCCTCTCATTCCCCTTCATTATTCCTGACCAACCGGCAAATGACAAGGGTATAATAATCATTAAATTGATAGGGGAATAACCATGGAATACGCAACAATTGGCAACACCGACATTCAGGTCTCTAAACTCTGCCTGGGCTGCATGAGCTTTGGCGACGGCTCCACCCACTCCTAGGCCTTGGATGAACAAGCGAGCGATCGCATCATCCACCACGCCTTCGACGCCGGAATTAACTTCTTTGACACCGCCAACGTCTACTCCTACGGGACCAGCGAAGAATACCTGGGCCGGGCGCTTAAAGACGTCGCCCGCGACCAAGTTGTTTTGGCCTCCAAGGTCTACTTCAACCATCCGTTATCATCATCCTAGCACCTGAAGTTAACTTGAGGTCAAGTAAATTCGGAAATAAAAAAGGCGCCGATGGGGGCGCCCAAGCCGGCTTGCTGGCTAGAAAGCACCAACGCACCGGACTTTTGCTGTATCTGGAGGTAACCCCCTATGACACACTTTTGCATCTTGATAATGCCTTCAGTGTACCACATTCAGCGTCCTTGGTTACCCCTGATTTTTAAGATTACTTATCAAATTTTTCCTTGATATCCTTAGCGACACCTTCCGCAGTGTCCTTCACGTCTTCTGCGGCTTCTTTTACCTTGCCGACGGTTTTATCTAAGATCCCCTCGGCCTTCAGCTTCTTGTCGTCAGTAACATCGCCTGCGGTCTCTTTTACTGTGCCCTTGATTTTATCTACTTTTCCATTATCTGACATGATAAAATTCCTCCTCAGTTGTGATCCGCTACTTCTTACATCATTTATCCAATTATAACACATTAGTAATCTTCGTCCAAGGTCATGCTGGACGGCCAGCCGGAAAGCGAGAACTTCTCGTCGAGGGCTTGCACCCGGGCGAGGTCGGCTGCGGTTAGGGCAAAGTCAAAGATGTTGATGTTGGCGGCCATGTGGGCCGGATTAGTTGAGCGCGGGATCACCATGATCTGGCGCTGGGTCAAATAACGTAGCATCACCTGGGCGGTGGTGTGGTCGTACTTAGCGGCCAGGTCCTTTAGTACCGGTACCGTTTGGAAGTTGGCCGTGATTTCACCTAGTTGCGCGCGGTTAAAGTTGCTAACGCCGATCGAACGGAGCTTACCGGCCTGGTAGGCTTCCTCCAGCGCCCGGTAAGTCCCCAGGTCGTCTTGCATCGGCCAGTGGATCAGCATCAAGTCAAAGTAGTTCAGCCCGGCCTCAATGAGGGAATTGTCGATCCCCAGCTTGGTGGCCCGGTAGCCGGTCGTCATCGCCTAGTGGTGATGAATAACTCTTCGCGGGGAAGGCCGCTTTCTTTAACCGCCGCCCCGGCGGTGATGAAACAGATCAATAAGCTGGAACAGGAGCTGGGCGTGGCCCTTTTTACCCGGACCAGTACCGGGGTCACCCTGACCCCAGCCGGCAAGGGCTTCAAGGGCTACGCCGAACAAATCGTCAACTTAGTCAACCAGGCCCTGGTGGCTAGCCATCAGTATAGCGGCCAGCGCCAGGTGATCCGGCTGAGCACTTCTTTGATGTACCCCAGCGCCCCCTTCATGGCCACCTAGAACCAGATTAAAGCCGCCCTGCCTAACTACCAGCTGACGGTCACCCAGCTTAGTGGCGAACCAACTTCTTCCAACCGGGAGTGCGACATCATGATCGGTACCTTCGATCAGGCAACCACCCGCCGGCTGGTCGTCGCCGTCCCCCTGGGCGCCTATCGCTTTGGCATCGCCGTCACCAGCGACCATCCCCTCGCCCATCATTCTAGGCTCGCCCTCAACGACCTAGCCGGCCAGCGCCTCTTGATGGTCCCCCGTGGAATTAGCGAGAAAAACGACCAGCTCAGGGACGCCATTGAAACGGCCGCCCCGGACGTAATCATTGAAGGAACCCACGGGCGCTACAACCTCGACGTCTTCAACCGGGCCGCCGACCAAAACCTTGCCCTACTCAACCTCACCCCCTGGCAAGACCTTCACCCCAACTTGGTCACAGTGCCGCTCGACACGCCGCTCACCGTCAACTACGGGGTCTTGGCCTCGCGCCAGGCCCCCCAGCCAGTCCAGGATTTCATGAATCGGTTGAGGCAGTTAATTTAAAGGGAAGTGCGACCCAACCATTGGGCAGGCCGTGGGCTAAGCTAGGGCGGGGGTTAGTGCGGAACGCACTGTTCTCCGTCCGTACTTAGCCACTAGGCCTGCGGTTGGGGAGCACGTTATCTGTACAACCGTCAAGAAATGAAAAAGGAGACCGAAAGAATTTTTCTCTCGGTCTCTTTTTTGGGTCGCACTTCTTTAATTAATAGTCTCCGCCACCCGTTCCAGCGGCAGGGTCGTGTTGCCCGTCACCACCTTAGGCGAGCCGCCACCCTGGACCTCGCCTAGCGCTTGCAACTTAGTCAGGTAAGTACGGGCTTGCCCCGCCGGTGAGATCAAGGCGAAGTACAACCGCCCGTTGAGCTTGGCCCACAGGAGCGTTTCTTCGCCAGCCCCCTTTAGGACTAACGGCGCCAACACCGAAATGTCGCCGGCGCTTTCAATATGGACCTCGTTGACTTGTTGGCCACTGGCCAGCACCTGCGCCGCCTGCTGGGCCATTAGCGCTTTGGTAGCGGCCTTAAGTTGCTTTTTGAGGGCCTTGTTTTTGGCCAGCAGGTCGCTAGCGGCGGCGACCACCTCTTCCGGGGGCGTGCTCAACGCCGTGGCGACCTCCTTCAGCTGCTGATGGGCGGCCTTTAAACGCGCCATGGCGGCCAGGCCGGTCGCAATCGCAATTAAGACCTTGGTGCCCCCGGGTAGATAAAAGAGGGGTCGTTTTTGCCCCAAGCCGCCAGGTTTTCCGGCTGGTACTGGCGAACATAGTCTTGGAACTGCGGGTACAAGGCGACGTTGGTCTGGTAATCGAAGATCAGGTCGTCTTGGCGCTGTGCGTAACCCGGCTCCGTGGTGTGGGCGATGTCTAAGGAAAGCCATCCGGGCCGACCGTACCGGGCTTTTCGCCGGTCAAATACTGGCCCTTAATCGTCTCCGGGGCAAAGGCGCTTTCGTATTGCGCCCGCGGTTCCGGGGTTGGATTGGCCCAGTACTTAACCCGTTCTGCCCACTTCGGCCCCAGCCCTTCTTGGTAAATGTTGCCGTTTTGGCTGACGATGCCCAGCATCCGCTCTGGCTGGCGCATCGCCAGGCGAAACCCGATCGGGGCGCCGTAATCAAAGACATACAAAAAGTATTGGTCGACCTTGAGCGCGGCTAAGAAACCGGCCACGTTCTTGGTCAGGTTCTCAAAGGTATACTCAAACGATTCGCGACTGGGCGCTGCCGAGTTACCAAAACCGATCAAATCCGGCGCCAACACGTGGAAATCACGGGCCAACAGCGGCATTAGATTGCGAAACATACTCGATGACGACGGGAAGCCGTGCAAGAGGACAAAGGCCGGCTTACTTGGGTCGCCCGCTTCACGGTAAAAGACGTCGAGGCCGTCGACGTTAACGGTTTTGTATTGGATGATAGTAATCATCGCCCCTATTCTGAAATTTTTAAAACATCACTGAGGTCCGGGCGCTGGGCCCGAAAGGCATTGACCTTGGCCGAGCTTTCGTAGCCGAGCTCGACCCCGACCAGGAGCCGCTCTGTTTCCGGGATCCCCAGTACTTGGCGGACCACCTGCGGGTAGCGGACGCTGTTGTAGGTTGGAATCGACCCCAACCCCTTGGCCGTCGCCGCCAGCAAGAGGCTTTGCATGAAGGCCCCGGCGTCTAGGATCGCCCAGTCCGGCGTTTGCTTAGGGATCGTGACGAAGAGAATCGCCGGGGCGTTATTCAAGGCGTCGCTGGCCCCGGTCATCACCGTGTGGGCCTCGTCAAAGTCGGTAAAGGAATGCACCAGGTCGTGACCCCAGTCCTTCATCAGTTTTTGCGGCCGGGCGTCCCAGTCGTCCCGGCTCATCGTTTTAAGGTCCGGGTTGGTTGCCACCTTTTGGGCGGCCAGGTCTAAACACCCCTGGCGAATTTGGGTCAGCGACTGACCGGTCGCCGCGTACACCCGCCAGGGCTCGGAGTTGACCCAGGACGGCGTTTGCTGAGCTAAGCGCACGATTTCTTGGATCGTTTCTTTTGTAACGGGTTGGTCGGTAAAATCCCGTACCGCATGGCGGGATTTAAGGGCGTCTTCAACTTGCATAATCCACCTCCGAAATGCTTTACTTCTTTACGTTATCAGGTTATTCTAAGCCCAATTTGCTTTATGTCAAAAGGAGAACTCATCGTGGAAACTTTAATTGACCGTCTGCGGGCGGTGCGGGCCTTTCGTAATTTACCCGTCAGCGCCCTGACTAAAATCGCGCAAATTGCCAGCCCCCCCACCACCTACCAGGCCGGGGAGCTAATTAGCGACGGCCAGGGCGAGCAGGCCCTCTTGTTAGTGGTGGCGGGCAAGGCCAAGGTATCGCTTTTGAGCGTGGACGGCAACGAAAACATCTTATACCTCGTCAACCACCACTGACTAAAGTCAGTGGCTTGTGAGCCGAATATCATCACGGATT
>OGFC01001076.1_pt1 | contig 18394 bp, 12 predicted proteins | sample 1570841 | NCBI WGS metagenome assembly OGFC01 (sample SAMEA2582137, study PRJEB24529) | metagenome | biome: Human gut stool | place: China | collected 2011 | reverse complement strand
AAGAACTGGACGATCAGGTAAACCGCCTGCTCAACGCAATGGAACCGGGTACCTATATCCGTCCGCACCGCCACCTGAACCCGAACAAGGATGAAATATTCCTGCTTCTCCGCGGCAAAGCGATGCTCTTTCTTTTCGATGAAGAAGGAAATATCACAGAAAAGTTGTTGCTCGACCCGAAAGCCGGCTCGTATGGTGCGGAAATCAAACCTGGTATCTGGCACTGCCTGCTTGTACTGGAATCAGGCACGGTGGTTTATGAAGTGAAACCGGGGCCTTTCGCCCCTCTGCATCCGGAGAATATGGCACCGTGGAGCCCGGAACCGGACGACGAAAAAGGTATCGACGAATATTTAATTTATCTTACTTCCCAATTATAAGCGATGAAAACAATTTATTTAATCCTGCTTCTATCCCTTATTACGGTAGTCCATGCTTCCAACCCGGACGATAGTACCTATCCTACTGCCGAGCGGCTTTTCCATATCGCCCGGAGCCTCAACAAAAACCTGGTATGCTACGACGTGAACCTGGAAAACGGCAAGCTGAATACGAAATCTCCTCTCAACATCTACTGGGTAAACCGGGAAGAACGGGTGGGAGAAACCAACGGCTTAAGTTATTTCCAACGTAAAATGGCTTACGGCTACAAACTGGTATCGGAAGGCGACGACACCAGCGAAGTGACCCTGACTGCCTACTCCGGCAAGAAACTGACAATCTGCAAAAAAGACTCCAAATATGTCTGCATGACAACGATCGACAACCAACCGGCCATACTCGAATCGCTCTACGTAAAAGGCAAGCCCAACAATCCGTTAGGCGTTGAATATGTCGAATTGCAGGGAACGGCAATCAATACAGGGGTGAAGGTGACAGAGAGGGTGAAGAAATAAGGATATTCAAAAGGCATAAAAGTTCTCTTATAATAAAGGAGAACCTATAAAAAAAGCCTCAGACTTTTAGTCTGGGGCTTTTCTATTTATGAATAAATCGTTCTTATACCAATTTATGGATAACCAGTCCCGAACGTAGTTTCGGTTCGAACCAGGTTGTTTTGGGAGGCATGATATTTCCGGTATCGGCTATATCCATCAACTGCTTCATGGTGACAGGATACAGAGCCAGAGCCACTTTCATTTCCCCGCTGTCCACACGGCGCTTCAATTCGCCCAGACCACGGATACCGCCAACGAAGTCGATCCGTTTATCCGAACGGAGATCTTTAATACCAAGCACTTCATCCAGAATGAGGTTGGAAGAGATCGTCACATCCAGCACACCGATCGGATCATTGTCGTTGTATGTTCCCGGTTTAGCTGTCAGGGAATACCACTTACCGCCCAGATAGAGGGAGAAGTTATGAAGTCCGGCCGGTTTATATATATCCGTACCTTTTTCTTCTACGGTAAAGTTCGTTGCCACTTTTGAGAGGAACTCTTCTTCCGTCAGTCCGTTCAGGTCTTTTACAACACGGTTATAGTCGATAATAGTCAACTGATTAGCCGGGAAGCAAACAGCCATAAAGAAGTTATATTCTTCATCCCCGCGATGATTCGGATTCTGTTTTGCCTTCTCCGCTCCCACTAAGGCAGCAGCAGCCGAACGGTGGTGACCGTCTGCTATATATAATGAAGGCATCGCTTCGAATAACTCAGTGATGCGGGCAATATCTTTTTCTTCGTCGATAATCCAGAAGGTATGACCGAAACCATCCAGTTCTGCCACGAAATCATATTCCGGTACATTAGCCGTATATTTCTTCACGATAGCATCCAGTTCGGGATTGTCGGGATAAGCGAAGAATACCGGTTCGATATTGGCATTGTTCACACGAACATGCTTCATACGGTCTTCTTCTTTATCGCGACGGGTCAGTTCATGTTTCTTGATATTGCCTTTCAGATAGTCGTCTACATAGGCACAAACGACCAAACCATACTGTGTATGTCCGTTCATTGTCTGTGCATAGACATAATATTGTTCTTTCTGATCCTGAACCAACCAACCTTTATCCTGGAACATCTGGAAGTTCTCTGCTGCTTTTTCGTAGACGGCAGCATCGTGTTCGTCAGTTCCTACCGGGAAATCTATTTCCGGCTTGATGATATGGTATAAAGACTTTTCGTTTCCTTTTGCCTCTTCGCGTGCTTCTTCCGAATTCAACACATCATAAGGGCGTGAAGCGACTTCTTTTATTAAATCTTTTGGAGGACGGATACCTTTGAAAGGTTTAATCTTTGCCATAGTGTTGCGGATTTACTTATTTACTCTGAATTTTTCGTTTCCGTTCTGCAGGAAGTCAACAATCTGCTTTGCAGCTGCAATACCGGCATTGATATTCGCTTCGGCAGTCTGTGCCCCCATCTTTTTCGGTGTTCCGAAATAACGATCCGGATATTTAGCAGTCAGATCGGCATCGATAGCCGGTTTGATATCCGTGATATATTTAAAGTCAGGACGTTCTTCCATCATCTTAGCCAGGCCGGCTTCGTCGATCACTTCCTTACGGGCAGTGTTCACAACGATAGCGCCTTTAGGCATCGAGTTCATCAATTCGAAGTTGATAGAACCTTTTGTTTCAGCAGTAGCCGGAATATGAAGAGATACGATCTGGCAAGTCTTGAACAGGTCGGCGGTAGAAGCAACAGCCTTTACACCGTCTTTTTCGATAACGTCTGCGGGGCAGAAAGCATCGTAAGCATACACATCCATGCCAAATCCTTTGGCTATGCGGGCTACGTTACGTCCTACGTTACCATAGGCCAGAATACCGAGCTTCTTGCCCATCAGTTCAGTTCCCGATGTTCCGTTATAAAAGTTTCTGACAGCATACACCAACATACCGAAAACGAGTTCGGCCACAGCGTTGGAGTTCTGTCCCGGCGTGTTCATTACACATACATTATGAGCCGTAGCGGCAGCCAGGTCTACATTATCGTAACCGGCACCTGCGCGAACAACGATCTTCAGCTCCTTGGCAGCATCCAATACCGGAGCATCGATGATATCACTACGGATGATTACTGCATTAGCATCCTTAACGGCATCCAGCAACTGGCTTTTGTCCGTATACTTTTCCAGAAGAGCCAGTTCGTAACCTGCACCTTCCACTACTTCACGGATACCTTTCACTGCTATCGCAGCGAAAGGTTTATCTGTAGCAACTAATACTTTTGTCATGATCAATGCTGTTTTTCAAATTCTTTCATTGTAGCAACCAACGCTTCTACGCTGCTCTTAGGCATTGCGTTATAAAGAGAAGCACGGAATCCGCCTACTGAACGGTGTCCCTTGATACCTACCATACCGGCAGCTGCTGCGAATTTGCTGAATTCTTCTTCCAGTTCTTTATATTCGTCGTTCATTACGAAGCATACATTCATGATAGAACGGTCTTCCACAGCGGCAGTACCTTTAAACAACTTATTACGGTCGATCTCATCGTACAGGATAGCTGCTTTTTCAAGGTTCATCTTTTCGATAGCTGCTATACCGCCCAGTTCCTTATACCATTTCAATGTTTGCAATGCGGCAAAAATAGGGAATACGGGAGGCGTATTGAACATGGAGTCTTTCTTGATATGCGTATTATAATTCAGCATAGTAGGAATAGCGCGGTCTACATGTCCCAAAGCATCCGTACGTACGATAGCTAATGTTACACCGGCAGGAGCCAGGTTCTTCTGGGCACCGGCATAGATAATGTCATATTTGGAGATGTCGATCGGACGAGAGAAGATGTCGGAAGACATATCTGAAACCAAACGAACTTTCATATCCGGATCATAACGCATTTCCGTTCCATAAATAGTATTATTGGATGTGAAGTGGAAATAGTCTGAGTCTTCAGCAACCTGATAGCCTTTCGGTATAAAAGTATAGTTAGCATCTTTTGAAGAAGCAACAACGTCTACTTCACCGAACAATTTAGCTTCCTTGATCGCATTAGAGGCCCATGTTCCTGTATCCAGATAAGAAGCTTTCTTATTCAGCAAGTTGAAAGGAACCATACAGAACTGCATGCTGGCGCCACCGCCCAGAAATACAACCTCGTAGCCAGCCGGAACATCCAGTAATTCTTTAATCAATGCTCTGGCTTCGTCGTTTACTGCAACAAACTCTTTACCTCTATGAGATACTTCAAGAATTGACAACCCTGTACCTGCGAAATTCTCAACAGCTGCTGCTGCATTCTTAATCGTGTATTCGCTCAGAATAGAAGGTCCTGCAGAAAAATTGTGCTTCTTCATATCAATTTCTTTTTAATGTTATATATTATTTAAGTAACGTGTTTTTTTAAAACAGGCGGCTAATGTACACCTTTTTTCTAAATACACAATCAATTCGTAAGAATTATTAGCCCACCAAAGACAGTTTATCACTAAAACCGATCACCCCATAGCTTTTTCATATGCTCGACCAGTTTTTGTTCTGCCGGATTATTCTGCCCTTTCCAGAAACGCTGATTGAGTACTTCTTTAGGCAAATAGTCCTGTTTAACAAAGTTGTCTTTATAATCATGTGCATATTTATATTCCTTGCCATAATCCAACTCCTTCATCAATGCGGTCGGTGCATTGCGCAGATGAAGCGGGACAGGCAAGTTACCGGTACGTTCCACCAGCGCCAGAGCATCGTTTATAGCCATATAAGCCGAATTGCTTTTAGGACTGCTGGCCAGATAGACCGTTGTCTCCGCCAGAATGATCCTTCCTTCAGGCCAACCAATTTTCTTCAGGGCATCGAAACAGGCATTTGCCAGTAACAGGGCATTCGGGTTAGCCAACCCGATATCTTCCGCCGCCGAAATGACAAGCCGACGGGCGATGAACTCGGGATCCTCCCCTCCTGCCACCATACGGGCCAACCAGTAAATCGCACCATCGGGGTCGCTCCCCCGAATCGATTTGATAAAAGCCGAGATAATATCGTAATGCATTTCCCCACCTTTATCATAGGCAGCCGGATTCTCCTGTAAACGCTCTACGACTCTCTCATCCGTTATTTCTATCGTTTCTGTTTCCTCAGCCGAGACAACCAGTTCCAGAATATTCAGAAGCTTTCTCGCATCCCCGCCGGAATAGCGCAACATAGCGTCTGTTTCTGTCAACCGGATATCTTTATCCTTCAGTATAATATCCTCTTTGACTGCTTTATTCAATAAGGTAAGCAGATCGCTTTTATCCAACGATTTCAACACATACACCTGGCATCGGGATAATAACGGGCGGATCACTTCAAAAGAAGGGTTCTCCGTCGTTGCTCCAATCAATGTCACGACTCCTGTTTCTACTGCATTCAGTAAAGAGTCCTGCTGCGATTTGCTGAAACGATGTATTTCATCAATAAATAAAATCGGAGATACGGTATTGAAAAAGCGGTTACCTTTTGCTTTTTCAATCACTTCACGTACATCCTTTACTCCCGAACTAATCGCACTCAATGTGTAGAAAGGAGCTTCCAGCTTATTGGAAATGATTTGTGCGAGTGTCGTCTTCCCCACTCCCGGAGGTCCCCAAAGAATAAACGAGGGGATACGGCCTGCATCGATCATTTTCCTTAGCACAGCGCCTTGTCCGACAAGGTGTTTCTGTCCGATATAATCATCCAACGTCTTTGGACGTAATCTTTCTGCTAAAGGTTGACTCATCATGCAGACAAAAGTCGGATATTTTATTTACTTTTCAAAGCATAAACACCGTAAAAATATATAGGAATTCTAATGTTTGAGAGCAGTATTTTATAACAAAAAGAAAGACACACCGAGAGCACACCTATAGAGAGAAGAAGAAAAGATGTCATTTTGTCAACACGCATTAGAGAACACAGAAAAAATCTACGCTATATTCCCTACGTTCCCTAATGCCATTTTTATGCAATTACTTGATGCCACTCAGGCTGGAAAGGTCACGTACAACTGTCATATCCATAATGTTACTGTATATTTCCGTTGTACGCACGCTTTTATGTCCGAGAAGCTTCTGTACAGTCGTTATATTCGCTCCATTATATAATAATAAGGTAGCATTCGTATGCCGGGCTGTGTGGAATGAGACTTTCTTATCTATATTGGCCATCTTGGCAAGGCGGCGGAGCTGCTTGTTGATATTTGAATTGGCCGAAGCGGGCACTTCAAACAGCTCCCACGGACTATTTCTATATCGTTCATAAATAGCCAGAGATTTTCCTTCAAATAAAAGGAAAAGAGGCAGACGAACATTCACATCCGTCTTGACGGAGGAATAGACCAGCCATATTTTATCATCTATACAATGGAAGTTATCCCTCGTGATGCTCACTATATCCGAAAAACGGAGTCCGGTATAACAGCTGAACAGGAACATATCCAACGTGCGCCGAAGCGTACGACGTCCCTTCAGGTTAAGGCTTTCCAATTGCTCCAGTTCCTCGGGAGTAAGATGCGATCTTTTACTTTCCATATATTTGATCTTATATTTACGGAAAGGATACCGGTGCAGATCGAATAAATCTTTATTGATCGCCAGATTGATATACCGCTTCAGGTGTTTCATATGCTTGGCAATCGTATTCCGATGATACTTATTTACCAACAGGTAGTGTTCAAAATCGCAAAGAAAATTATAACTCAAGTCGTTAAAACTAACTTCAGCTTTGTACGAAGAAAGAACCTGCAATGTAGAAAAATGATTCTTCATTGTTGACGGTTTCAGATTACTCTGCTTGATCTCATTTTGCATAAACTGAGAAAAAGAAATCTGGCCAGTCTCTGGTTTCTCCTTCAGATCATTCAATGAAAATTCCTTGTTACTTTGGGCTATTTCAAGCTCCAGCTGCTCTAATTCTGCAACAAAATCAGACAAATACTGATTCAGAGACTCCATATTCGGATGATTCTTTACAGCTTTCCTCTTTGCGTCCCACTGATAAGGCTTAATATAAACCTTTGTTGAAAAATACTTCTTCTGCTTATTCAGATAGGCTTCCACCTGAATTAAAGCTTTCCCTTCTGAGTTTAACAGCTTCTTACGGTTAAACACCAAGTTGTAAATTACTTTTTCCATGATATATATTTTATTTTCTGAATGAAACACGAAGGAACGATAATAAGTTCTTTCTTTCGTATAAGACAAACTAAAAGTTTGTTATTACATATTTACCGGAGTTCAGAAAGGACAAAATCCTGCTTCTACCCCACCTTAAAAAACAATCGATCCAAGCTACTCATTTCTACTATGAGTCTACAAAGATAAAAGAGACTTACCAATCATAAAAAACAAAAAACAAGAAGTAACAACCTAAAAAGGAAACATAATATCACCCAAAACATAATTGGTTCAAAAAGTGAAACATAGAAGAGTTATTTTTTTTGTGATAGAAAGAAAAAAAATCAGGTTGTTGCGATAAACTGCAACAACCTGACAAATACATCATAATATATATACGTAAAGCAACTTTAATTCAAAAGGCTTCTTTTCATTAATAATCTTCCCCTTCCCAGCCGGTTTTACGGAAGCCTTTAACGGTAACCGTTTTTCCCGTACTTTGAGTCAGCATAAATTCAATTGCGTCTGCTTTTGTATTAGCTTGAGTTGTATACCCATCCACAACGACTTTACCGGTAATATTAAAAGTGACCGTCGAATTTACACCGTCAGTAGCATGAAGCAAGTTAGGAATACTATTTCCGTCAAATGCCTTAGAGGCTACATCACAATGTACTTTACCACGTACGCCCCAATCATTAGCCGCAGCTCCTAATTTGATCCACATTTTATCAGTTGCATCATCTGTTGTATTATACGTACTGCACGTTAAACCTTCTGCCAAAACCGCACCGTCTTCGCCGGTAACGTTTACAACCCACTCTCCACATAGTGGATAAATAGCCGTATATTCAATCTCATAGTCTCCATAAGTCTCGCACGAAGACAGCGTTGCTAATGCAAACAGGACAATTAATAATTTATATATCTGTTTCATACTTTAATTATTTATCTGATTAATATAGATATTTATTTATGCCACCATTGCTTTTCAGACAATGGAACTACACTCGGAGTGTTAGGATTGTAGTCTGACGAACTCTTGGGGTACAATAAACGGCGGGGATATTCTCCCGGTGCTAAAGCAGAACCGATGCACGGAGTCAATTCGCCCCAAACGTATCCTTCTTCATCCACATGTTTTGTACCTAAAACCGGAATTCCGGTGCGGTTGATATCAAACCATGCATCCCAGGCCTGACAGCGTGTGGAAGCAATCCATTTTTGAGTCAGTATGGAAGTTAACATGGAGTTCAGATCAGTGTTGTTAAAAGCATAAGGTGCCCCATCGGCAACAAAGTCAGCAGCAGAATACCCCCAACGTTCAAATGCTAAACTTACACCTTGATCATAAGCCTCTTTTGCTTTTGCGGCATCATTTAAACGTGCATAAGCTTCAGCTTGCAAAAAAGCGACTTCTGCTGCCGACATGAAATAAACCGCATCTGTTGGAGACAATTTCGCTACTGAAACCATACGGGTAGTTAACTCCACAGAGTTAGGACGGTCGCCATATTTCAGAGCAGTCGTTTCACCCGAGCCATCTGTATTTAGAGAATAGAAATCATTTAAACGAGGATCGTTATATTTCTTCAGATAATCGCATACAGTTGCACATGCGCGAATATTCACAGTAGAATTCAGCTTACGGCGATCGTTCTCATACAACGGATTCGATTTATTTTCCAGATCCTGAAAACAATCCATTTTTGCATCTACACCCAATAAATCACCCTCATCCAACAATGCTTTGATAGCAGCTTTATTCGTATCGAAATCGCGCATCATCAATTTTAACTTCAAGCTTTTTGCAAATTGGATCCACTTATCGACATCACCTGCAAATACCAAATCCTGTTTCGTTACTGTCGGTAACCCACCGGCAGTAGCTTCCGCTTTCTTGGCTATTACTTCATCCAGCATTGCTAATAATCCCGGATAAACAACAGTCTTGCTATCATCATATTTAGGAGTCGTATTATCATTTCCGGCTATAGCTTCCGTAAAAGGAATAGAACCATAAGAATCAACGAGGATATGATACATAAATGCAGTCATTGTCTTACCCATCACCCAGTAGTTCCACTCTTCCGAAGCAGTAGAACCTTTGATTACCAAATCTAAATCAGGAAGAGCAATAGAGTAAGGAATAGACCACAAGCGGGAATCAGAAGCATTAGTTATAGTATAATTAACCAACGTATTATACTGGTTTGAAGTATGACCTTGTGTACATTGTTGAGACCACATACTGCCATACAATTCGTAAGTTCCCCCTACAATACTGGCCACCCCGGCAATACCGGAAGGAAGCAAAGTAGAAGAAGAGGCTTCCGTTGGATATTCAGGATTCTGGTTGATATCCAAATAATCAGAGCAAGAGGTTGTCGCCATCAAGCAACTAACCAACCCTATATATAATAAACTGAATCTTTTCATATATCTTTACTTTTTAAGTTATTTAGTTAGAATGCAACTTTAACGCCACCCCCGAAAGTTCGATTTGTAGGAGCCGCACCAAATTCACCGATTTCAGACAAAATATCATTACCATAATTGGTTCCTTCCGGATCCACATAATTGTTCTTTTTCGGAGTCCACATAAATAAGTTACGTCCTATCAAACTCAATTGAACAAGCGTAAACGGAGTTTGTTTCAACCAATCTTTCGGCAATGTATAAGAAAGTGTTATTTCTCTCAATTTCAGGTAATCTTTCGGTAATACCCAGTTTTTATACTGGTCATAATTAGAAGCATTATTATAATAACTGTTGACAGCACTTGAAGCTCCTCCCCAATGCACGATTGGAATGTCATTTTCTACATATTGCCCGTTTACGACTTTCACGGAATTAGGAACAACAAAAGGTTCACGATTATTAAACACCGTATAAGTCGAGTTACCCGCAAATGTCAACAATTGAGCAGTATATGAATTAAATACACCACCATCACGCCAATCTAAAACAGCGCTCAACGTGATACCTTTCCAGGTAAAATGTGTATTGAATCCCATCAGGAAATTAGGAGCAGACGTTCCTACGACATCTTTCTTGCTGGCATCGATTGTCGGCATACCATTGTTATTCACAATCACCTTTCCATCTTCCGTTTTAGCTAAAGCCGGCACCTTGAAAACACCTAAAGGCTGACCTACTTCCGCTACGAAATCCACCTGATAAGAACTTGTCAGCTTATATTCTTTCACATCATCCCATAACTCCTTCACTTCACTCCAGTTTTTACTAAAAGTAAATCCCAGTCCCCATTCAAAGTCCTTTGTACGGATAGGAGTTCCGTTTACTGCCAGTTCAATACCTTGATTAGCAATCTTACCCACATTTCTTGTCATCGAAGTGTAACGGGATTCAGGAGCTAAACTAGCCGAAATAATCTGATCTTTCGTATTTTTATTATAATATGCCGCATCAATATCCAAACGGTTATCAAATAAATGAGTTGTCAAACCAAATTCCCATTCAGTGGTAATCTCCGGACGAAGGTCCTTGCTGGGCAAACGATTATATTCAGTCAAACCTAATGTATTGTTTATAGGCAAATACAAATCACCAAAACCTAAACTGATCTGGGTCGGAGTAAAATAACTGTTGGTTCGATAAATAGGAGCATCATTACCGGTTTGTCCCCATGCTGCACGCACTTTCAAAAAGTTCAAAATATCAGACTTCCAGTCTTCAAACAGATCGGTAAAAATCAAAGATGTATTTACGCCTCCGTAGAAGAAACTATTATTTCCCTGCGGCAAAGTAGAAGACCAGTCATTACGTATAGAAGCATTCACAAACCAAAAGTTCTTATATCCAACCTCAGCCTGTGCAAACAAACCGACGAGACGACGTTTTTCTGAAGAGGTTGTAGTCATTGGTTTATCAACACCATTAGCCAAATTAAACCATCCGGGTTGTTCCAAACCATACAAATAAGACTTCAAATATGAATTGGTCTGCTGATTCAAATTCCATCCTAACAAACCATTCACAGAAATATCGTCACCTATTTTGTAGTCTGCATTCAAAAAGGCCGTAGCATCGATTTGTTCCACTTTATCACGACGCTCTGTATAGGTACCAGGTTGTTCTTTCTTACCTCCCAGCTCACTCCAGGAACCCGAAGCAAATGAGATCTTTTCATTCCATCTTTTTTGAGTAGCATTCGTAAAATCACCACCTAAACGTCCTACGGCTTTCAAACCCGGCATAATTTCAAAAGCCAGTTCGATCTTACCATAAGCACGGTCATCCTGATAGGTATTACGGTTATGATCCAATACCCAATAAGGGTTTTCAGCATATGCTGTATAAAAGTTATCCGTATTAAAATAGGGGTTCGTATAATCTTTCATACCACTTATATTTACGTCTACTGCATGCTGCAATATTTCCGTAAACATAGTAGCACCATCATCACCCTGCCCTGCTGCAGCTTGTGTGATATCTTTACGAACATAGTTCAAATTCAATTCGGCGGAGAAACGTTTATATTTCATATTACCTCTCAACGAAATCGTATTACGAGCGTATGAATCGGCATCACCAGGCAATACGCCATCTGACTTTACATTACCATAAGAAGCAACCAAACCGAGTTTATCATTACCCATACGTATCGAAACATTGTTGTTCGTTTCAAAACCAGTTTCATAAAAATTACGTAGGTTATCTTTCACATAAGAGAAAGGTTTGGACAATGGGGTCAACAACCCTTCAGAACCATCGGAGAAAGGTCCCCACATATGTTCACGTCCATCCAGAACCGGTCCCCATGAACCATTTTCCATTGGTCCGAAAGAGCCCCATCCCTGACCAAAACGATCCTGGGTTTGCGGTACGCGCAATACACTTGAGCCCATGAAAGAACCATCATAAGTTACAGATAGTTTTTCTGCACCGGCACGCTTTGTTGTGATCATGATAACACCATTAGCCGCACGGCTACCATAAAGAGCTGTTGCAGAAGCGCCTTTCAGGACTGTTACAGACTCAACATCTTCCGGGTTGATATCATTCGCCTGATTACCAAAGTCTACCGAGTTTGAGAATGAATCCTCACCCTGGAAATCATTCATAACAGGTACGCCATCCACAACATAAAGAGGTTGATTCGCACTAAACGAACTGATACCGCGAACAATTACTTTTTGGGAAGAGCCGGTTCCACCACCATTCGTAATATTCAAACCGGCAACCTTACCTGTGAGCCCCGCCATTACAGATCCGGACTTTGCAGCATTCAACTCCTCGCTTTTGATAGTAGAAGCAGCATACCCTAACGCTTTCTCCTGTTTCTTCATACCAATAGCAGTTACCACTACCTCATCCAGATTTTGAGTATCAGATATTAATCTAATATTAATAACTGGCTTAACAGCTACTTCCTGACTCTTCATCCCTACGTAAGAAATCACCAGAGTCTTTGCAGAACTACGTTATATGCAATATTCTGATTATCAATCAATTACAAAATATGGTAAATTTCTTATTTAGAATTAGTTATATCCCTATTAAAGGTTTTAACCAGATTGCATACAACAATAAACAGCTAACAATCAGTGAAATAATTCTATTTATAAACAAATAAGGTAGAATATGAATATGTCAATTATATTACCCATATTCTACCTATTTTTGTTATCCATTTATTCTTTTTGGATAGAATAAAACAGATAAGATCTATTTAAATTTTTGTAAAAACTTTCGGATTGGTATCTGTTTTATTCCTTCAAAAGATGTACCTTCAATTTCATCCATTGTGATAACCATTTTGGGATAATTATCTTTTATAGCTAAAAGGTTACCAAATTCACGTTCATGAGTTTTAGGCTCCATTACTGAATAAGCAACTTGAACATATATTTTTTCTCCATCTTTCTCTCCCACAAAATCAATTTCTTTCTCCCCGTCTCTGCCGACCGATAAAGTATATCCATTGACAAGAAGATGATGACAGACTACATTTTCCAAAACTTGAGCTATATCATTCGGACGAAAAGGACGGATTGCATGGCGGATACCCAGATCCTCAAAATAATACTTTTCACCTATCTGAAATTGGCGTTTCCCTTGAATATCTGTTGGGCGTAACCTTTTCACAAAGTAAGCATTATTAAGATATGTCAGATATTCTAAGATCGTTTTAGGTGGTAAATCTACGCGTTGAGACTTAAGATATTCACTTATTTTATTGGCAGAAAATAAATTACCTATTGTATCCGCCAGATACACTGTTAAGTCTTGCAGTTGTCTAACATTTCTAATATTGTATCTGTTTACTATGTCTTTCAGAATAATTGTATCATAAATACTCCTTAGATAATCAGATACCAATAATTCATTGAACGGGAGATTGATTAAATATGGCAATCCGCCAAATTTATAGAACTTTGTAAAAGAATCAGAACTATCTTCCAACTTATGAAATTGCAGAAACTCATTGTAAGTAAGGCTATATACTTTGAATTCAATATAACGTCCGCTTAAATATGTAGCCAGTTCACCGGAAAGCATGTTCGCATTACTACCTGTACAATATATATATCATAACTTCCTTCTGCAAAAAAATGACGTAATGCTTTCTCAAAGCTTATGATATCCTGCACTTCATCAATGAATAAAAAACATTTATCAGCAAGATTTTTACGCTGCAATGTTACATATTGTATCAGATCTGAATAATCTTTTAAGCTATCAAATTCAAACAATTCTTTGTTGATATAAATAAGGTCTGCCGAAGGATATGATAAACGTATATCGTTCATCAACTGGAAAATAAGAAAACTTTTCCCAACACGGCGTTGTCCGGTCAAGACTTTTATCATTTGTGTGTTTACAAACGGCTTGATACGATCAAGGTATAATTCTCTTTTATAAAATTCCGGTACTCTCATTTTGTTACTTATAAGTAAAACTTTCCGTAAAGATATTAGTTTTATTTCTTATAAGAAACAGTGATAACGAAATAAATGCACTTAAGCATTAAACTTTATCTCTAATACAAGATCGCAATAATTTTAGGAAAAGGGGAAGGTCTTTGTTGTTAAGAGAAAGGAATAGAGTCAAGTCCTGAATATCCGTTACGGATTATCCAGGACTTGATATTGTCTAATTAATAATTCGGATTTTGAACCAACTTACCACCTGAGACATTTATTTCTGTCATAGGCATAGGCAAAATAGTACGATAATCGTCCGACTTTATTTCTCCGGCAAACTTATTCGTTACAGACTTGCCATTTCTCCAATAATCCCAGGATGTATGTCCTTCTGTAAATAGTTCCAGTCGTCTTTCCATCAGGATATCATCTAATGTAACAGATGCTACATCTGCGTAACCAGTGATACGATTCTTACGAAGTGTATTTATATACTGAGCAGCATCTCCGGCACTACCATTCTTCAATGCACATTCTGCAGCGATCAAATAAATTTCTGACAATCGGATTACTTTAGGATTGTTGACATAAATCTGTCCGTCACGTCCTCTATACTTCTGAGGATAAAATCCGTTGTAACTGTTCTCTGTTTCTTCTGCTACAAGCTGAGTCCTGACATCATTCGGACGAGCATCTAATTCCGCTTTAAAACTTTCAGTAAATGCACATTCACCATAACCTTTTGCATGAGTATAGTAACCAAGAGAGTTACGCTGAGCATTATATATAGAAGTGGTCAGGATTTCAAACATAGCTTCATTTGTACCCTCTTTATCCCATACAGAAACATATTCATCTATCGTATATAATTTATAAGGAGAAGAGGCAATGATTTCTTTGCAATCATTCAGTGCTTCAGCATATTTCCCTAAATACAGGTAAGCACGTGCACGAATACCCAAAGCAGACCAATAGTTAATATGCCCCTGGTTCTTGTCTTTTGTCAAAAGGGGAAGTGCTGTATTCAAATCATTAATAATGAAGTCGTAAGTAGCCTGTAATGTAGCTCTCTCACCAACGTAATCTGTTGCAAATACCTGATCTGACAAAACGATACCTAAACCATTCATATCACCTGTAGTTGGTAATTTAGCGAACATACGTGCCAAGTCAAAATGATATAAAGCGCGCATTGCATACAATTCCCCCTGAAGGTTTGCAATATCACCTTCCAGATTCTCAGAAGCAGCCAAGACACTATTGATTCTTGCCAGTGAAACATAGAAAACCTTGTAAAAACTAAATACTAACGAATGGTTTTTATCCAGTTGATACCGATACATCGGGCCTGCATGATTCACAGTAGAAATAGATTGAAAATCTCCTCCACGTAAATCTGCGAATAACGTAAAGTCGCCACCATAAGATCCAACCTCCGTTGCCTGATATGCATAAACACCGTTTACGGCATTCTGTAAATCATCCACCGAAGTAATAGCTTCATCTACCGGCAAGCTTGTTCCCGGTGTTTTTTCCAGGACATCGCTACAAGCTGCGGTCAACAGCATAAATGCTAAACTAACCAAATATATTTTTTTCATATTCATTATCTGTTTTAATTAGATTATAAAGTGATATTTACACCAAAGACAAAGCTTTTGGTTGGAGGTGTATCCACCTGACGATAACCATTTAATGGAACATCGGGATCAACACGATCACATTTAGACCAGATCATAAACGGATTATTTGAACGGAAATAAACTCTCAGGTTATTGAATATATTTTTCCAAACCGGAAGATTATAACCCAATGTAATTTCACGCATACGGATATTATCCGAAGAAACGATTGTTCTGCTGGAGAAACGATCCGTACGATAAGGATTCGCGTAAATAGGCTTCGGATAGTCTACTACGTCACCCGGATTTTTCCAATAATTACCGGCTACATCATTTTCTACATTGAAAGAGCCTAAACGAAATCCGTCATGATGGAAGAAATATCCCGGATAATCGAACATATCACCACCAAACTGATAAGTGATCAGGAAAGACAAGTCGAAATCACGGTATTTAAATGTATTGGTCAAACCACCGATCACATCAGGTACAGCTTTACCAACTATACCTTTACCTGCTTCAGCATAATAATTGACAACACCCTGGCTGTGATCATTAGGATCCTTCCAGAATTCACCTAAACCAGTTTCAGGATTAACGCCTTTCCATTCCGGTAAATAGAATGTATACATGGATTCACCTTCACGGTGCAGATACATTTCACCATCTCCGTATTGGATATCTTTTCCTTCAGGAAGTTTATTGATTTTAACCTGCTGATAAGTCAGGTTGAAGTTGGTATCCCATGAGAAATCGTGAGTTTTGATATTCTGAGAATTAACTTCTATCTCAAGACCTGTATTCTTCAATTCACCTAAATTCTGCCAGTTGTCTTCAAAACCAGTAACGATAGATGTCGGAACTTTAAACAAAAGGTCTGTTGTCTTTTTGTTATAATATTCAACAGTCAGGTTTACACGCTGATACATATTCCAGTCTAAACCGATATTGAAATTCTGAGACTTTTCCCATCCTAATTTACTGTTACCAGCCTGATCCCAATAAATGGCAGAAGAAGGGCCATAACCTGAACTGAATGAATACAATGCCAGGTTTGCATAGTAATCACTAGGCAAGTTACCGTTTGTACCATAAGAAAGACGTAATTTCAAATCAGAGAATAAGTCGTTATCCTTCAGGAAATCTTTATTTATTCTCCAGGCTCCTGATACAGACCAGAAATTAGCCCAACGATTATCTGCACCCAGGCGGGAAGAACCATCACGACGGAAGCTGGCAGATAAATAATACTTATTGTCATAATTATAGTTCGCTGTTGCCAGATAAGAAACTAAACCTGATTCATATACATTACTGTAAGCGTTATCAGGCTGACCATTACCCAATTCAGGCAACTTATCTGTCGAATACTGTTTTGCAGTTGCAATTACATTAGTCAACTGTTGATTTTCAACTTCAAAACCACCTAGAACGTCAAACGAATGTACATCATTCCACAGATTAGCATATCTCAATGTTGAAGAACTGGTCAAATTACGATTTTCATAATTATAACGAGAACCTAACCCTTTAACCGATTCTCCGTCCACACTTGTCGGACTCCAGTATTCAAAGTGTTTTGTATCGATAAAGTCATAACCTAAGATGCTTTTGAAAGAGACTTTATCTGAGAATTTCACCTGGACATCTGCATTAGTCAAGCTACGCATGGTCTTAGACTTAATCCACTGATCAATACCGAGCATTAAATGAGGGTTGGATGCCGCACCCCAGTTTGCTTCCTCATTATAAGATCCGTCTGGATTCTTCACCGGAGCAGTTGGGTCTGAACTGAACACCAGACTCAAAGGAGAAGATGTTCCGATTCCCTGTGCCTGATCACCCTGGTCACGTCCTCCGTTTTGCTTTGAATAAGCAATAGATTGTTTTACACCAAAGCTCAACCAATTATTTACCTGATGATCCAAGTTCAAACGACCGCTTAAACGATCAAAATCAGTACCGATTACGATACCTTCAGACTTATTATAACCAAATCCAACATAGAATTGTGTCTTATCAGCACCACCACTGATAGCTACCTGATGATCCTGCGTCAAAGCTGTACGATAAACCTCGTCTCTCCAGTTAGTATTCGTTTTACCGGAAGGATCATTGAAGAAAGAAGCCATATCGCCTTCTGAGTCGATAAGAGCATAAGCTTCTTCACGGTTGCCTGCATCACCATTCAAAATGTAATAGTTTGCAATCGCTTCTTTTCCATATTCGAGTATCTGGCTAGCATCCATCGGAACAAACTGTTTTACAGCCATGTTTGACCATCCAACTTCACCGGTATAAGAAACTTTCGTTTTACCCTTTTTACCTGATTTAGTAGTAATGATGATTACACCGTTAGCAGCACGTGATCCATACAGAGAAGCGGCGGCAGCATCTTTCAGCACTGTCATGTTCTCAATATCTTCCGGGTTCAAAGAACTAAGGATGCTGGAAGTTTTACCGTAATAACTCATGTCACTGTCATTCTTAACAGGAACACCATCGATTACATATAACGGTGACTTCGATGCACTAATAGACCCTACACCACGGATGTTGATTTCACCTGGAGAACCGGGGTCACCTGTAGTAGTAGTTACACGTACACCAGTCAATTTACCGGCCAATGCTTTGTCTAACGATTCTTTGGATCCTGATACGATTTCATCCGAACTAACGGCTTTTGCAGAACCTGTAAAAGATGCCTTTTTTGCAGTTCCGTAGGCAACAACCATCACTTCATCCAGAGCTTGACTAGAGGTTTTTAATAGCACTCTAATCTGAGGCTTAACAGAGACCTCCTGGCTTTCCATTCCTACATAAGAAATCACCAGAGTCTTTGCAGAACTTGGTA
>OGFC01001064.1_pt1 | contig 18603 bp, 15 predicted proteins | sample 1570841 | NCBI WGS metagenome assembly OGFC01 (sample SAMEA2582137, study PRJEB24529) | metagenome | biome: Human gut stool | place: China | collected 2011 | reverse complement strand
ATAAAATCACTAAAGTTGCACATATCCATGACCTCCTCTTCTATCTCTTTCTCCATCAGTATACCATACCCCTTCTGCAATTGTTCCTTTTTATCCACTATTGCGAGATTTTTTATGAACAATATTTTTAACAGCTCCAGCAGTCTCTGCTTATTCTCATCCTTCTGCTTCACTGCATTCGCTATTTCCTTCTCTGTTTGTACGGCTTCCTTTTTCGGATATACCATGACTGCCGTTATCAGGTCGTAGTCCTCCTTCGCTGCATGCCATATGTTTGTTTCACATGTTTCCTGTATCCTATAGGTATTGATGACATCGTTCTTTTGATTGCTGTGACCGATGCAGATCCAGATGGAACAGACCTTTTTAATCCTTCCATAATCGGAATGCTGAAATCCTTCCTTTGGATGCTTCTGCTTTGCCATCAATCTGCCGCAGTAATACAAGGCACGCTTGATCAGAGGATACCCGGGATTATCCTTTGCCTGACTTTCCAGGTTGATGATCATGCGAAGTCTCTCTTTAGTGCATGATCTCTTTTCTGTATCTTCTTGCTTCGTGGGTAGTGCTGCTTCAAACTGGATATCGTATTTGATCTGTGATCCCGGTATGGATTCATCCGTGACCTCAATCTGCTTATCATCGATATACGTGCACGCAGCTGTATTATTTATGGAAGACATTTCGATATAGGACGGTATGTCCTTCAGTGGAATATCTGCAAATTCCGGAATGCAGCCCTTCATGACATAGGCGAGTATCTGTTTGTTTGACAACAGCTTTTTACAATACATATCGTATGCTTTTTTATCATCGTAATGGGTAATCATAGACGCAGCTTCTGTGTGTTCCTTCATAATCATATCCCTTCTTTCTCTGTAATTCTCTTGTACTTCAGGAATATGATCAGGTGGAGCTCTTGTTCTGCTTTTGCTTTCATAAACAAAAAGAGCTAATGAAAGTCCGTATCTACAGACGATAGGCGGTGCTGCATAGACAAGACAGACCTTACCGCCGACAGCCGATGCTCAGCGATGGTGTGCTGTATATGCAGCTGAAAGGATCAGTCAATAGGTTAAAAGCATAACAAAAAAAGCTTCTAGCAGGCAGTTCTACGATAGCAAGGCCGGGGCTTTTGCGTATGGAATGCATGTGGCATGCTTGTATCTATTATATCGTTTCTCATGGGGCAGCCCCTCCTTTTTTCGTAACTACAGTCTAGCATATATCCTCATGAAAATATAGTAAAAACTCATGTATTCTTACGGCGAAAAGGGTGTGATAACATGTTTTCTTAGACAAATCGCAACATGAATCAAGTATCCCTTCACCAGAGGCTCTTTGAATCACAGCATTCATTACAGAAAATCAGGTGAACTGCATATCTGCTTTCGCTATCGGAATTATATTGACGTTTCTATGCACCGGCTCTGCAAAATATGATATAGCATCAAAGGGTGTACGATAAGAAAGCATGAAATCAGTATTCTTACATCCAGCACAAAAAAAGAATGCGGATACTGTTCAAAAACAGCACTTATCCACACTCATTTTTTCTGTCTTATCGAAACCTTGTTAGTCCTTCTTTTCCTCTTTTGGAAGCAAATACTGGACACGCACAGACCTTTTAGCGCTCTGTCCCTGAGCATCCTTAACGCTCAGCTGATAGGTAACTGTTTTTGCTTCAGCAGGCAGTTTCTCATCCCATCCCGTAATGGAAGCCGACAAATCATTTCCGGATGCATCTACCGCAGTAACGCCTGCATACTCCCGTATCTCCTGCATCGTGGAATTGGATTCAATAACAAACTGAAAATCCGCATGTGCCACCTGCATAATCGGCTTTGCGCTTTCCACAACCTTGATTACAAAGGATACACGCTCTTTCTGTAACGATGCAAATGCCTGATAACTGCCCGGTGCTGTAACATCAACAGCAGACAGATCCAGTTGAACCTTTTTTAAGGCATCGGAATCCGCATTCACATAGGTCTCCGCTTTCTGACTCAGCTTTGCATTCTGTTCTATGACGAAGGTTTCTTTTTTGGCGGCAATCGCATTGACGCTTTGTTGTTCCTCTGTCAATGGTACATAGACTTCCGCCTTCACAAATTTCTGTTTCAGCAATCCTGCAGCTAAAACAACAACAATCACCAGCATACCGATTGCCAGGACTGCTTTTTCTTCTTTTTTAAATTGAAAATACTTTTTCATACCATCACTTCCCAACTTGTTTCAACGCTTGTATTTTATCATATCCCCACCTGTAAGAAAATGCCTAAAAATACAATTTCAGCCTTTCATTATCGCCTTTTTTACCATTTGGTCCGGAAAGGTAAGTTTGTAGGATTTCCATCCCTACACCAGTAAGGAACGGTGACATTCCTTCGTTTTTCATTTGTATTTTTTTCTGCTTGATATTATAATCATACTACTTATATGATGAGTCCTGTGGCTTTCGCACACATCTGCACGCAAAGCATTGCATATAGCAGAGTTTACCATATATATACATATTGTTTTTCATCGCTGTTATGCGGGCAATATGATATGATTAACAGGTAGTTAAGACACGCAAAAAGAATGAACAGTACTTACGGGAGGTATACTATGACATTTTTACAGACACTGGGTCCTGGCTCCACCCTGATTGCTCCAGCCTACCTACATGCGGCACTACGCGAGGAGCTTTTAAAAACACGCAGCGGTATGCTGGGACTAAAGCTGAATACCCTGCAGGGATGGCTGCAGCAGCAGGCAAACGTGGCGGTACCATCCAGACATACTGCTTTATATCAGTATAAGCAGCGAGTACAGACAATCCTTCCGCAGCTGAAAATCTATCGGGAGGTGGCAGATTCCCCTGTATTTCTGAATGAATGCAGAACATTTCTGGATTCCCTGTATTTCTGGAGCATCCCCCTGAAAGCACTGCCGCAGGAAAGTGATTCACATAAAGAACTATTTTCCATTCTCTCACAGCTCGGCGATATTGCCGTGCCCTCCAAGCAGCAGCGTGCAGCGCTAGCGAATATAAAAACGAAGCGATTGGATGATCTGCATATTCTGGATGTGTATCACACCCTGGAGGAGGAACAGCTCATACAGGCACTGGTTGATCAGGGAGCACAGCGCTGTACGCCGCCGGTTTATGATCCAAAGCCGTCGTTTTTCCATGCTGTAAACAAGCGACAGGAAATCGAAGCCTGTGCACAATATATCATCGAGCATGATCTGGATGCGGATGATATCCAGATCACGCTTGCCAATGCGACCTATAAGCCGGTTCTTGCACAGATTTTTCAGCGCTATCAAATTCCGTATACCCTTATGCAGGACTCCCATGCAAGCATCCTGCCACACCGCTTTTCCGCATTATTTTCCTATTATCTAAAGCCGGATATGACCGCTTTGCACAGTGTTCTGGATTGTGGTGTTGTACCTATGGAACAGCTGCAGAAGCTAAAGGATTATCTGGATGTATTTTCCTGTGATATTGAGGAGTCCTTTGACCATTTGCAGCAGATCGAGGATGAAGGACATATTCTCGATGCACTCGAGCTGGCAAAGCTGCAAAAGCTGGAGGAGGAGGCGGAGCTGGTACGCCAGCAGCTCGTGGACTATCTGCTTCCCCTGAAACATCCAAAATCGATTGCAGATATGGTTCAGACCGTTGCTGCCTATGTCAGGGAATCTTTAAACAAGGACAGTGCAGATACCAAAATCCTATTGGATATTGAGGCTATGCTGAAGGAGCTTCATCCTTATATATTAAAAAAAGAGGATATCGCATTCTTTTTATATTTTCTTGATGGTATGACGCAAAGCAGTGCTCCGAAGGAAAGAAGCGGTGCCATCGTTTGTGATCTGCGTAATTCCCCCTTCTGCCGAAAGCATTTGTTTCTTATGGGATGTACGCAAAAGGATTATCCTGCCTTTCAAACGAAAAAAGGCATCTTTGACGAGAACTATCATGCCCTCATTTCTTCTTATCCTACCATGGAACGCCGCTATCAGTTTTATCTGCATCAGATATCCGCCATGCTGTATGCAGCACCTGCAGTATATGTTTCCTATCCGCTGGGTACCTATGAGGGGAAAGGAATGGAGGCAGCTCTGGAAATTGAGGAATATGTCCAGAAGCAGCTGGCAAATCCGAAGGCACGATCAGCAGCCTATCCACTGTACAGCAGCTATGAGCCGGTTTCCACCAGCATCACACTGTCTCCTGAAATGGCACAGGCTCTGTTTGTCAAAGACGGAACGATCCGCGGCTCCATTTCTGCTTTGGAACGCTATGTAAAATGTCCGTTCTCCTACTTTCTGCGTTATGGACTTTCCTTGCGGGAACCTATGAAGATCGGCTTTCCGGATTCCTATGCCGGAACCCTTGCCCATTATCTGCTGGAAACCTTCACAGGACAGTATGGGAAGGCTTATACCAAGGTGGCTGAGGAGAAAATCGAAGAAGTGCTGATGAAGGAAATTCAGATCATGCAGGATGTGTTTCCATCTCTGGAAAAAAAGCTGGAGAATGTGGCACAGCGAATTCTGACCTCTATGACACAGACCCTGTCACTGCTGGATGAATTTGAACAGCATTCCATATTATCTCCGTATCTGCGTGAGAAAGAGTTTCATTACAGCATTCCCTTGGGGGATGATATCAGCCTTGCGTTAAAGGGATATATTGACCGTATTGATGCATCTGATGAATTCCTATGTATTCTGGATTATAAAAGCTCTGCCAAAATGCTGTCGGAGGCTAACGTATTCGCTGCATTGCAGCTGCAGCTGCTGACCTATTCCATCGTTTGCAGCAAGGAATTTCATAAACGCGTACTGGGCTCCTTCTATGTTTCCTTAAAGAATGAGAACATCCCGTATACGGCAGGAAAGCTGTCCCGAAGAAAGCCGGTAACACACCTTCCATCCAGTAAAGAGGAATACGAAGAAGTTCGCCACAAGGCACATCGCATGAACGGCTGGGTTATGGACAGTGATATACAGGCATTGGATGACAACGGCACACACATCGTTGGTGTGAGTCAGAATAAAGAGGGCGTCGTAAAGCCGCGCAAGCTGTATGACCTCAACAGTATCGAACGCTATTTCACACAGATGTATCAAATGATAGGAAACAGAATACGAAACGGGGACATCCGCTGTATGCCGATGGAAGAGGCCTGCATGTTTTGTACCTATCATGAAATCTGCCGATTTAAGGGAATTTATGCCGAAAAAACACAGCTGGTAGAGGTTGAGGATGATATCTACCAGCAACAGAAAGGACGTGAGGAAGATGCCTGAATGGAACCCCATGCAGCTGAAGGCGATTCAGACAAAGGAACGCAATATTCTGGTATCCGCATCCGCAGGAAGCGGTAAGACCACCGTGCTGATTGCACGTCTGATGGATTTGGTTATGAAGGATCATGTTTCCATTGACTCCATTCTTGCCATGACCTTTACAGAGGCCGCCGCGAATGAAATGAAAAAACGTCTGGCAACAGAATTGCAGAAGGCACTGATCAGCGCCCACACAGAAGAGGAAAAAAGCTATATTACCAGACAGCTGACAAGCATACAGACTGCGCATATTTCCACCATTCATTCCTTCTGCCTATCCGTTATTCAGGAATATTATTACATCCTCGGTCTGGACCCGCAGCGTATCAAAAGTATTATGGATAACGGTACCATGGTCCTGTTTCAGCAGCAGTCTTTAGAGGAAGCCTTTGCACAGCAGTATCAGCTGCAGGATGCCAGCTTTCTGCAGCTGTGTCAGATGTTTTCAGCAAGAGCAGAAAATGACGATGCCTTACGCTCAATGATTCTGAATCTTGCAGTGCTGGCCTCCAGCAAATCCAATCCAAAGGCCTGGCTGGACTCTCTGCCTGAAAATTATCATGAAAAGCGTCTGCTTGAGGATTTGCCTAAGGAAATCTACGAGAATTTCTTTGAATATCTGGCTGTGCAAACTGCGCGCTATGAAGAAACACTGACCCGCATTGATGAGCTGTATCGATTGAAATATGATGATCAGGTAAAAAAGCATGCCATTGTACAACAGAAGCTGCTTGCGCTTTCAGACCTGCATCAGGCGTTGCAGGAGCAGGATTATCAGGCATACCGCGCTGCCTTTCTCGCTATTGTGCATGCTGTTGTACCTCCAAGTCCGGACAAGGAGGATAAGGAATATGCACGCCTGAGAAAAGGTCTGCTTGCTTTGGAGGATGCACAGCTGGAAATCCTGTTCAGTGAGGATGAATTTATGCGGGATATCCGCTATCTGTATCCTTATATAAAGAAGCTGGTGGAAATGTGCAGAGATTATCGCAAGACCTACGCACGGATAAAGGAAGAGCATAAGGTCATCGACTTTGACGATATGGAGCATTTCGCCCTGGAAATTCTACAGGCGAAGGGTGGTCAGGTTGCTGATATCTATCGTGAAAAATTCGTGGAAATCATGGTGGATGAATTTCAGGATAGCAACGACGTACAGAATCAGCTCGTTATGCTGATCTGCAGAAAGAATAATGTATTCCGCGTCGGAGATATCAAGCAGTCCATTTACGGCTTCCGTCATGCCAAGCCGTCTTTGATGAAGGGACTGATTGATCATCGCGGTGCGTATGATGAGGTCATCTATCTTTCAAATAATTACCGTTCCAAGAAAATGATCGTCGATTTCAATAACGACCTGTTTAAGCTGTTGATGAACATAGATGGCTTTTCCTGCAGCTATGCAAAAGAGGATGATGTAGAAACTGGTGTTCCCGCTCAGAACGAGGATAATGTTCCCATCTGTTTTCACGCTGTATTTCATAACGAAATCAAGGAAGCCGAGGGTCTGATCATTTCAAAAAATGAATTGAAGGCAAGCTACATCGCCAATCAGATTTTGGAAATCAAGGAACGGGAGCAGCGGAAATGGAAGGATTTTGTTGTCCTCGTTCGTGGTAATGCCCGCAAGGATGATATGAAGAAAATTTTCGATGAGCTCAATATCCCGTATTTCATCGATATCAAATATGGATTTTACCAGTCCAATGCCGTACAGGTTATCCTGTCCGCGATGAAGTGTATTTTACATCCGCATGATGACATCAGCTTCACAGCCGTCATGCTGTCACCTCTCTTTCGTAAATCAACCATGGATTTTGCACAGGCCAAACTGCAAAAGGAAAAAGGACAGTCCTATTATTCCTGGTTCTGTGAGCATCCGTTTCCCGGATTTGAAATTTTACAGGAGCTGATTTTCCAAAATGGCAAGCTGCGCATCAGTGAGCTGTTAAACAAGCTGTACGAACTGCAGGATTATTATCGTCTGCATACCAGCATTCAGGAAAAAACCAATCTGGATTTGCTGTTTGAAAAGGCCGTGCAGTTTGAGGATCAGTATGCCTTTGGATTATCTGCCTTCCTTTCACAAATTGAACAGATTAAGGATGCTCAGACAGCAGAAGCGATTCCGATTGGCAGCGAGGCGGATGTGGTACGTGTTATGAGTATCCACCAGTCCAAGGGATTGCAGTTCCCCGTTGTATTCCTCTGGTCCACCGACAAGCAGACACCGATTGAATTTAAGGATTTCTGTATCAGTGATTCCGAGCTGGGACTCGCAATGAAGGCGATGGAGCTGCCACAGCGCTTTGTCCGTACAACGATACCGCGAATCGCTATGGAGCATAAAAAAGATAAGGAAGAGCTGGAGGAGGAAATGCGCATTCTCTATGTGGCAACCACCCGTGCACAGACACAGATGCATATCGTTGACTGTATCCTTGACCTGGATGCCTACAGGCATCCGTTGAGCATGTCCCAGATATACAACCGCAACGGGTATACCGCATGGATTTTACAGACCTTTCTATGCAACCCAAGCCCTCTCTTTACCATAAAGGAGGTGCACCGTCTCTGGCACAATGAGGTGCAGCAGGTAGAGGCGAGTGTATACCATCCTTTTCAGGTATATGAAAAGCCTGCCAGAACCATAGAACTGGTAACCGCATCTGCACAGGAAGCAGGGGAGCTGCCTGCCTTTACATTTGACGATAACATGCAGGGAAGCGATTATGGAACCATGATGCACAAAATGATTGAAGCACTCCATGCCCCGGCATGGAGTCGTGCATCCATCCTCCATGCTTCTAATCAGCAGCTGATTGAGCTGAAAGAATGGGATATTCAGACATTGCTGCAGCTGGGAAGCGATTCGGAATACCAGTCGGCATACGTTGGAGAGGTTCATCACGAAATGCCCTTTATGGTAAAGGACGGATCACAGATTTTACATGGCTATATGGATTTTGTCAGCATCCTAAAGGATCGCATAATCATCATAGATTTTAAGACAGATTCCCTCAAGGCGGATACGGAATTCATACAGCGATATAAGGGACAGCTTGCTATGTATAAAAAAGCTATGCATATCCTGTATCCGAATGCCGGCATAACAGCCAGTATATATTCATTGCATCTGCATAGGATGATCCCTGTATTATAATAAAAGACAGAATCAAAGCCTGTAAGCCACAGGACGTGATTCTGTCTTTTTACTTGCTTGTAATCGACAATGTCGTTTCCATTAGAAGCATCCCTTATTTCTCATGTATCATTATCAACATCCTTACGGATTATTGTTGTTTCCCTGCTTCTTTTGCTTCCGGAATAATCTGCAGTATGACAAGTGCTAGAAGGCGCTAAGCCACTACCTTATTCATTACCTGGTTGAAAGACTTTGCACAGAACGTGCGTTACTGTTAGACAGTACAGCTTCCTTTCCCTATTCCTTTGGTTCTACAGCAATAAACAGCTTATCTCTTTCTGCTAATCCGTAATTCTTTGAAAAGAAATCGTACATCGTCCAGTTATAGTAAAAGCGTTCAGCAGGATAAATACCATAGCCGTCCTGATTATGGTCTGTAGTATCATAGGAATCCGCCATGATGAGAACATCATCCTGTGTCGTTTCCGTTCCCATGGTATCATATCCAATGATTACCTGCCAGTGTCCGCCCCAGTCATTCCATGCCACCATCACCGGCACACCTTTTTTTAAATAGTCTTGAATCATCGCCAGATCAATGCGTTCATACGCATCAGTCTTGTAGTCATACGTTGAGTGAATCTGAAAGCCGCCGACACCTTCAAATATACGAATCATGGATTTCAAAGAGGTAGCCTCATTTTTCAGCTTATTTGTACGAAACAGCGCAAGTGTTTCCTCGTTATGCTTACCGAGCTTTCCATAATACTGCAATACCATGAGAGCGGAATCCACACCGCAGCTCCATTCACTCGTTTGCTGGATCGTTTTAAATTTTGGTAATAGGGTCAGCGTGTCTGTTGACTTCATATTATAAAAATCCGGATGCTTGAAATATGGTGAATCCTTTTGATCACCCGCACGTTCGACACTGTCCGCACCATCTTCCTTTGACAGGTCTACCGCCTGTGTTATTTTCATTTCATCACTCGTGTTCTCTTTTTCTTCCGTTTTCACACTGCAGCCGCAAAGAAGTACCGCTGCCATACTAAGAATAATCGCTTTTTTCATCATGTCCTCACTTTCTTTGTGAGCATGATACCTGCATATGCATACTGATCCTATTATATCCGTTGTATTGTATGAATATTATGCTTTACAACAATAAACTGTACGAGATATCCTGAGTCTATACGACAAATGTCTGCCTTTACTACTCTTATTGATCTTACAAGTATCAATACTCATAAAACTGGCTTTAAACCAACAACAAGACTTTACAGTCACAATAATCGGCATTTGACCTGGCTGTCCGTATGGCCTTTTTTCTGGGGTCAAACGAATGCATATCGCATTTATGCAATTAGGGTGGTGTAGCATAAAGGTCTTCAGGACATCCCTCCATTTCTTCTATGAGCGAAATTATAGCGAAAAGGAAGGTATTCCACAATGCTAAATATAGGTAATATCAAATGCAGGAACAATTCCGGCAATGTGTATCAAATGTAAAAACAAAACAGCACAATTTCGTGCTGTTTATAAGATAAGCTCCTGCTGTACACCCGCAGAGCGCTTCGTCACATATTTTTTTAAAGCCTCCATGATAGAGTAGATGATATTTTCCAGTACGCCCAGATCCATACTCTGTACAATCAGCTGCAGCAGATAATCTTCCTTTCCGGTGTCAAAGTCGTTATCAAACATCAGCAGCAGCATTGCCAGAATATAGTTTTCTCTGAGGTATTCCTCATCCTCCTGTTGTAAATCAGCTGCCTGCAGTATGGTTGTACGGGAATCGCAAAATTCCATCCAGTCACAGAATTCTCTGGATAATTCAATTCTTCCCTTACGATAATATAAACAATCGCCCTCCTGCCATAAAACAAAACGGCTGGTAAAATCCTGAATTCGCTGTGTGAGCGGCAGACGCCAATCCTCATAGGGATCCAGCTTACCATTATTGTCCAGATCTTTAAAAGCAAAGCCGTCCTGCTCGATGATCTGAATACCGAGGTTGGGATCATAGCTGAGTGTTTTACCACCTTTATTTTCAATGCACGCATGATTGTGCTTGTGAGTCAATTTCCATTGCATAAACAGAAACCTCCTTGTGTCTTTCTACCTGTAGTATAACAACACTAGCCGCGTATGTTGTCAAACAATCTTGTGAAATTGTGGGTTCCACTGATCTTCAGAAAGCCTTCACATTTTGTACAGAAAAAGAACATACAGCCCTTTATACTATATGTTCTTCTTTTCCTATGATTCCTTATAATGCTTTTTTCTGTGCAAGCATCTTGATAATTTCCACAGTGCCGTCTATGCCGAAGGTCGTTGAGTTGATGCTGATATCATAATTCTCTGCACGTCCCCATTTACGATCCGTATAGTATTCATAATAATTGGCACGGCGCTTATCGATTTTCCTGATACTGCCTTCGATATCACGCTCATCCACCTCATAGGAATGAACCGCACGTTCCTTGCGATCCTCCATATCTGCATGAATATACACATTCAGCACATCGCTGCGTTCGCGCAGCACGTAATCTGCACAGCGTCCGACAATCACACATGGGCCGTCATTGGCAACCCCCTTGATCACTTCTTCCTGTACCAGATACAAACGGTCATTCAATGATAATTCTGTAATCGTGGACAATGGTCCTCCCAGAGAATATCCCAAGGCACCCAGGAGCCGGAAACCCTTACTCGTGCGGGCATCGTCTTCTTCAAAAAGCTCTTTATCCATACCGCTTTCCTTGGCAGCAATCTCAATGAGCTCCTTGTCATAGAACGGTATTCCCAGCTGGTCGGCTATTTTCTTGCCGATTTCACGTCCTCCACTTCCAAACTGTCTGCTGATGGTGATAATGGTCTTATTTTCCATAAAAATCGACCTCCTTGTTGTTACTTTTATTATACTATGTTACTTTCACAACATCAATGAAATGACGGTCATTTTCTGAAAACCATGTTCTCGCAGTGCAGCTGCGCTATCGAAATTCAAGTTTGTAAATAATGATACAGACGATGCAGGAAGGTTACCGCTGTAAGCACATGCTCCTGTGCTGCACTGGATTCATTCACCTGCAGAGTAACTTCATGCTTATCATAAGCTCCACTTGTTATCAAAATATCTCCATATGCATGCTTTCCCTCTGCCAAATCGTGCCACTCCACATGCTCTGCAAGCTCCTCATGAAGTTCCTCCTGTATATGCCGTTCAGCAAATCCCTGCAAAACCCCCGCATTTCCGATGGAATCCAGATAAACCCGCTGAAGATGCCGCTTTCCTATATACTCCTGCAGCATGCGCAGACCATACTCTGAACGCGTGCCCTCATCGATCAAAGCGAAGGCAGCATGCTGCTTTTCCTGCTCGGATAATTCACAAGCCAAGGCAAACAGCGCAATCAGACTTGACGAATTGCGCACCATCGTATTTCCTGTCGCAATCCCTCCGCGCATCTGCCGAATCCCATAAAATCCGCACAGACAGAGGAGCACAAGCACCACTCCCCAGAAACTCACAAACCCGTGCTCCTGCAGGCTTGGTATTACCAGCAGGTACAAAAGAGCAGCAATCAAAGCCACACAGGATAGAAACAGCAAGGTGTGAAGAAGGAAATTCCCTTTTGACCAGTTTGCATCAAAGGCCTTTTGTTCTTTGGGCAAGAGCTGCCATAGCGGTGTATCATAATACGTAATGAATACCACATCCGCCTTTTTGAAATCTCCTGCATACAGATTATACATATTCATGGTCTCACGTCTCATGACAGATGCAGATACACAGGTGATATCCACAGATAAGCCTGCCTGCTCCAGCTGTTTTTGTGCAGCCCGTAAAAATGCTGTTTTCTGTCTTTCTGTATTTCTTTTTCCAAGAAGCACTCCATAACGCAGAATCAGATCCTGGATCACTTCCTTCTCCATATCGTCACCTCACATATTCAGCTGTTCCAGCATTGCCCGCACACACGACAGATTCTTTTCGCAGACAACATTCGCTTCCACTTCCTCCACATCGATGAAATGGTGATCCGGTATCCGCACCGTTTGAATTCCAGCCACTATTGCTGCCTGTACACCGGTTAGGGAATCCTCAAAGGCTACTGCATGCTCACAGCAAACCTGTGCCCGCCTTAAAACCTCCAGATATAGATCCGGATAGGGCTTTAGCTTTTGGACATCATCCGCAAATACGGGAAAATCCAGATAGGGCAGCAGGCCCAGATGTGCAAGTATGGCGGTCGCACGCTTTTTCAAAGAAGAGGTCGCAAGTCCCGTCCGAAAGCCATAGTCCCGTGCCGCCTGTAAAGCATCCCGTGCATAGGGCATTGCAAGCAGCGTATTGTTTTCCAGACACTGATAGATATACTGTTCCCGATCCTCACGAATCCTTGTACACAATGCTTCCTCATGGCACACCTGCATCAGATACGCGCCTGTATCATGGAAGCTTTTCCCGACCCAGCTTTTTACCACGGCTTCCGGAATAGCAACCTTCTGCTTTTTTAATGCATACAGCCAGCCCTCCAGATAAACGCGTTCCGTATTCACAAGCAGACCGTCCATATCAAATATAAGAAGCTTCGTTTTATCGCTGATCATATGCACGTACAATATTCACCAGCTTCTCTGCCTCTAAGCGCACAGCGTCAAAATCACCTGCTGCCGCCCCCTTTGTAAGACTTCCACCGGTTCCCACCGCAACTGCGCCATTGTCCAGCCATTCTGTCAGATTGGCAGCATTGACCCCACCGGTCGGCATGAAATCCGCCTGTGGAAGAGGTCCTTTAAAGGCTTTGACAGCTTTCGGTCCAAAGGCATCCCCCGGAAACAGCTTGATTACCTCTGCCCCATAGCGCAGACATTCCAGCATATCCTTTACATTGGCAGCGCCCGGAAAACAGGGCACACGATAGCTGTTGCACAGCTTCATGATCTCTGTATCCAGATGCGGGCAGACGACAAACTGTGCGCCTGCAGAAATCGCCATACGTGCAGATACGATATCCAGACAGGTTCCTGCTCCGATGATGATATCATCACAGTCCTCATACGCCTTGCATAAATGCGCGATCACCTGTTCTGCCTGTGGTATTGTATATGTGATTTCCATGAAATGTATTCCACCGCGGTATACAGCATCCACAATTTTTGTGACTTCCTCTTCATCCTTACCGCGAATTACCGCTACCAGCCTCTGTTTTTTCAGCTCTGCCAGCAATGTTGTCTTATCCATAAGCTCCTCCTTATCCTGTTTTCTATACCGTATCCCCTATGCTTCCAGTGAACGAATCAGATTCTCCACCGCCATGCGGCTCATCGCATTGATCGCCTCTTGTGAGGAAGCAGCCGTATGCGAGCTGACAATCACATTGGGAAGTGTCAGAAGTTTGGAATTCTGCGGCGGCTCCTGTTCAAAAACATCCAGCCCCAGACCGTACAGCTTCTTTTCCTTCAACAGCTCATACAGATCATCCTCATCCAGCAGACCTCCCCTGGCGGTATTGACGATGATCAGATTGCTTTTCGCATGCTTCAGATTCTCCTTATTCAGAATATGGCGTGTTTCCTGTGTCAGCGGAAGGTGTAGAGAAATGAAGTCACATTCCCGTATGATCGTATCCACGTCTGTAAAGCATACGTTATATTTATTCAAGAAGGCATCATCCCTCATGATGTCATATCCATAAATACGCATATCAAAGCCGCTGGCACGCTGCACGACCCCCTTCCCTATAGCCCCGAGTCCGAGTACACCGATTGTTTTTCCATAGATATCCAATGCTTCCTTTTTGGACCAGTCATTGTGATGACAGCCCTCATCGATTTCCACAACACGCCGTGCTACACTCATCAACAGCGTCATGGCATAATCCGCAACGGCATTGGCATTCGCATTTACAGTGCGGCTTACTGCTATGCCGTTTTCTTGCGCATATGCACAGGCAATATTATCAATACCAACCCCGTACTTTGCGATCGCCTTTAGCTTCGGTGCCTGTTTCAAAGCCTCTTCACTCACCGGATCGACACCGACAATCAGTCCATCCATATCCTGCAGTGCATGGCGCAGCTGCTGTTCATTCATTATCGTACCGTAAGGATTGAAGACGGGTTCGATTCCATGCTGTCGAAGCTTCTCTATCAGCTCCTCGCGATTATATTTTCCAAAGGAACGCGGAGTAATTAAAACCTTTTTCATCAGTAGTCCTCCTCGTTTTCTTCTTCCTTCACCACCACTGGCTCACTGATGCCATCCCGGCCTGCGGCACCCGCAATCGCAACAAGCTCTTGCAAGGAGGAGGATATCCGCATTGCCGCTGTTTCCAGCAGCATGGCCAGATTCATACCGGCAAGCACACGAACATTTCTTCCCTCCTGCGCCATACGGGCAGCCGCATATACAGCTGCATTAAACGGAGAAGCCCCGAAAAGATCGACAAATACCAGTACACCATCACCACTGTCCAGCAATCGTATGGCATCCATTACCTTTGTACGAAAGCTCTCAAAATCCTCACCTGCGCAAAGCGAAACCGTGTGCATCTGTTCACAGCTTCCCATAATCAGCTCCATGCTGTCCAGCATTCCTTCCGCCATTCCTCCATGGCTGACCAGCAGCATCCCAATCATGCGGAATGCTCCTCAAACAGACGTGCAGCCTCCTTCAGGGATATCCGGCGTGAGGATGGAATTGCCTGAAAGTACACGTCGATACCATAGTCTTTTTCCAGCTCCTGCAATATCTTTAGCTGCTCCTTGTTAATTGCGACCTCCTTAATGATTGAGGTCAACCCTGGCTTCTGTGGAATACCGCCAAGATTCAGCTCTTTCATCGGTACACCGCCTCGAATGATATCCGCCATTACCTCAATGCTCTTGGTCAGCAGAATGACATGATAGTCATCGTACTGCCGGTCATTCCAATACCGTACAGCGCCATCCTCCTTTAACACCCGTACCTTCAAGCCGGTGCGTGAGCCTGCCCCGAGAATGATATTCTTTGTAAACGGATCGTGTGCCGATGGATCATCTGCGACAAATATCGCAGTTGCCCCTGCGGATTTCGACAGGCTCGTCATAACCTGTCCGTGAATCAGTCGTGCATCTACGCGTGCTAATACTACCTTACCCATAGCGGTTCCTCCTTATCTGTTACAGAATGCCAAAGCCGGCCAGAACGCCAAGAATGATGGTCAGACCTATCAGCGCCTTTGTGACATTTAAGCCCTTTTTTGTGAAATAGAAATAAACCAGTCCCACAGTCAGCAGTGGCAAAATCCCCGGCATAACACCGTCAAGAATTTCCTGAATTACGAATTTCTTCCCGGATAGGGTGAAGGCCAGCGTAGAGGATACCTTGACATAATTGGCAGCCAGAATTCCCATCATAAACAGTCCCAGAATTGAGAGTGCTTCAATGATGATCTGCATCTTCGTACCAACGACTTCCGTGGCAGCTGTACGCCCCAGCTTGAAGCCCAGCTGTGCAAAGTAATAGCCGATAACCAGCTGATACAATGAGAACATGATGAACGGAAACAAGGCTCCGATTGCGTTTCCCTGCTGTGCCCACGGCAATGCGATGGCAATAAAGATATATTGAATCGTACCGGAGTCAATGGAATCTCCGATACCTGCCAGTGCTCCCATCAGACCGGCCTTCGTATTATAGATCAAATCATCGTCGATTGTGACTGGTGTATCCATATACACCTCCTGCGCACGGGCTGCCTCCAGGGAAGCCATGATACCCGTTATGGTACCTCCGCCCCATGAAATCTGTGTATTAAAGAACAGCAGATGACGCTGGTAGGCCTCAGATAAATCCTTTTTGTCCTTGTACAGCTTTTTCAGAATCGGCATCAGCGCCCACATCAGAGAGGGTGCAATATATTTATCAAAGGAATGCGGAATCTCATTGGCGAAATAGAAACGCAGCCATGCAAGACCGACATCTCGTTTCGTTATTGTTTCCGGTTCCAGATTCACGCTTTTCTGCAGCATTTCACTCATAATTGTATCCACCTTTCCATAAGTTCATCCTAATAGTCATCCTCTTCCTCGTTATCTGCCTGAGCGCTTCCGGAAATGGAGAACATGCTCACAGCCTCTGTTTTGGACAGAACGAAGATAAAGGCGATGATGGTACCGATGATTGCATACGTAATCATTGTGATATTCAGACTCTTCAGTATGACGGCCACAAAATAGGCGAGCAGGAAGAAGGCGATATAGTTCTTCTTTCCGATAACATAAATCGTAACAGCGATACCGATGGAAGCAAGACCACCTCCGATCACCTCCAGAATATGGAAGATGATGCTGCCGGATGTGGATTGTACGATATCCGCAATGACCGGTGCTCCATAATAAAGAGATACGAACATAAAGGGAACAAAAATCAGAAAGGCTACCAGAATCGGAATGAATATGATCGAGATCGTCAGCATTTTATCATTGGCACTCTTTGCGTACTTATCCGTAAATTTCTGCATGACGAAGGTGTTGACGAAGAAGCGGAACTGGTACAGATAGGAACCGAGCAGCCCAACCGGTACAGCAACGGCGATGGCCGCTTCCGGCTTCATATCGCCAAGCAATGCCACCGGTACAGCAATGGCTGCAGCGATGGCTGGCTCGGAGGGCATCTGACCGCCCGGAGAAAAAACGCCCATATAGATCAGCTGAATTGCTGCGGTGATAATCATCGCTTCAGCTACACGGCCGAATACAAGACCGACAATCAACCCGGTCATCATCGGGGTAAAGCGCAGTGTCGTTGTGGCGCCGCCCAAAAATGAGCGTGACATGACCAGACCGATCCAGATGGAAATAACTACTGCCTGTACAATCGTGATTTGCATATTTCTGCCTCCTTGAACGTGTACATCATTCTGCGGTTTTGTGACCGCCAAATCCCTTTCTCAGTGATGCGACTACTTTCCCTGTGAAGGTATCCTCATACAACGAGCGATAGCGCATCATCAGGGCTGTGGATATTACCGGAACGCTGACGTTGCAGCGCATTGCTTCTTCCACTGTCCATTGCCCTTCTCCGGACGCATACATGATTCCCTTTACAGCTTCCAACTGTTCGTCCTCCTTGAATGCCTCCTCTGCCAGCTCCATAAGCCAGCTGCGAATGACAGAGCCGTGATTCCACAACCCTGCGACCTGTGCATTATCATAGGTAAACGGGCTGTGCTGCAAAAGCTCAAACCCTTCTCCGATCGCCTGCATCATGCCGTATTCAATTCCATTGTGCACCATTTTCAGATAATGACCGCTTCCCGCCTCACCGGCATACAGATAGCCATGGTCTGCGGCAATGCTTTTAAACAGCTCTTCAATTACTGAAAAGTGCTCACGTTCACCCCCAATCATAAAATTGGCCCCCTCAAGTGCACCACGGATACCACCGGAGGTTCCAGCATCATAGAAATGTATGTTTTTCTTTTTTAGAAATTCATAATTCCGTATCGAATCCCTGTAAAATGAATTCCCTCCGTCGATAACGTAATCCCCTTCCTTCAGCAGCTCATACAGCTGATGCACCATGCTTTTGGTTATATCGCCAGCCGGAAGCATCAGCCAGATGATTCGCGGAGGCTGCAAGGCTGCAACCAGCTCCCGCAGAGATTGCGCCACCGGTATACCTTTTTCTTCCGCCTGCCCCTTAGCCTCCTGCTGTATGTCATACCCATATACACGAAGCCCGCTGCTTTGCATGTTCATAGCGATATGAAGTCCCATTCTTCCTAGACCAATCAAGCCTGTTTCCATACCTTCATCTCCTTTCCTTGCGCTCACTTTCCACATCTTCGATAGCGCTTACACCATCTATTATAAAAATAATTTCCATAATGTCAATGTATTTTTGCAAATTATTTCCAATTTATGAAAAGTTTATATTTGCGTAAGGGAATGAAAAAAAACAGGATAGCATTCGGAATCAATGCTTCATATATCCCATTATATTCCGCTTATTTTAATTTATGTTGAAAAAAAAAATCACGCCGTTTATTTTCACAAATCGATTGAATTTCGGAATACACGGGAGGATATCAGCTAGGTAATATTTTCATATATAT
>OGFC01001058.1_pt1 | contig 18721 bp, 9 predicted proteins | sample 1570841 | NCBI WGS metagenome assembly OGFC01 (sample SAMEA2582137, study PRJEB24529) | metagenome | biome: Human gut stool | place: China | collected 2011 | reverse complement strand
TAATTGACGTTTCCTGTTCAGTTTTCAAAGACCGAAATTTCTATTTCGTGCGCCGTTCTTTCGTTCGGTGCTTGTATATAATACCTCTTTTAAAGATTATTGTCAACGATTTTCTACTCTTTTTTTCTATTTTTTTGCCTTTTTTATTTTAAACCACTATAAATGTAACATTTTTTCAATTTCTTATCTGTTTATGCACGAAATTCCTACCAAAAGACAGCTTTCCCTTCCCCTTTCCTGCATATACTCCGGTTTCCTCCAGTAATTTGAAAAAAAGGTTGTAGATGCTCTGCCTGTCGGCTTATATCCTGAAAGCTGCAAAACCAATCAGCCGGTTTGCTATCATACTGAAAGCATCGCGCTAACCTCCATATTTTCTTCATTCATGAACCTCATCCTATCTGCATAAACCGTTTCTTCGTACAACGATCATTCAGATGGAATCGTATCGTTTTTATGAGTTCCCCATAGATACTGCTGTCCCTATGTCACACTTATCGCATAGGCTTCCCCTGTACGAGATGCCTGTGGTTATGCATGCAGGATCAGACGTTGTCGAATCCCTCTACTATGACTCCCTCTTGAAATTTCCATTCCGATGCGCCTGCATAGGAGCTGCAAATAAAGATGTTGCTTTATAAGCAGCTCCCAAGATAGGAAATTCAGAACTGCCGTATGATTCCATAGTATCTAAACGCCCTTTCCCATAAGCAAGAATTATGAGAGTGCCTGTTTCTTTCCTGCTACGCTAGCGATACAGCATATAATCCAGCATATCTTTATAAAATCCAGCCTTTTTTAGCAGAGCTTCTGACTCTTTCGGATATTCTTTCACAAGCAGACGTTTTTTATCCGGATAGATATGCTGCTTACGATATGCCTGTACAAATGCACACAGGGCTTCCTCAGCAAGATTTATATCAAAGATTTTTAACGTACTTCCCTGTCGTTCAAAGACCATGACCACAAGGCCTCCTGCCAGAGCCACTGCTGTTCCTGCTATATTCATAAAGGCTGCAGAAGCCGTATGCTCCAGCAGCTTTCCCCACGGCTGCATAGGGTCCTGCGCATTTAACCAGCAGATTTGCTGCTTGGGGTGAGCCAGCATATGCATGCTGCCTTCATATTCCTGCTTCCATATAAACTGCGTACCGGACAGTCCTTTCACAAAATAGCCTCTGCGAACACGACCGGTAAATTCCCAGATACTGAGCAGGTCCAGAGCCTCTCTCCAGCTAAAGCCTGGTTCCTGTTCCATCTGCTGTTGAACTATGCGAAAGGTCTCTCTGCATACGATTCCATACTCCTGAAAGCATGCCTGAATCAAAGCCTCTGCCGTGATGGGCTTTCGAGGACGGATAATGTCCCACCTTCCGGATGACATCGCATACGCTCGGGCATGAAGCTGCTGCTTTGTGGATGCCTTTTTCAGTTTCTTTTGATTCAGCCACTGACGCACCGGTGTAAAACTGTCTGCACAGACAAGTCCCCGCTCTGCCAGCTTCAGCAGATTGGCGTGCACATCCCCTGCCTGCGGTATTCTGTTGAGCGCATGCAGAAAGCTCGCTCCCTGCAGACAGAGTCTTTGATAAATTCGTTGTTCCTGCATTTCCTCTGTTTGCAGATCCTCACAGCTGTCACTTGCGGCAGCTACCGGCTGTTCCCAGTCGATATCCTCATAACGATGAAAGCTCAGCGTACCATCCGGATGCAGCTTCCAGAAAAATTCACCCTGTGCCAGCTCCTGATCCAGCAGCTCCGGCTGATAGCCGTTTATTCGAGCGGGCAATAAAACACTTTCCCACAAAGAAGCCGTAAATCTCTGATTGCAGAATAAAGCAAGTGTATCCTTCAGCTGCTCTTTGGCAGGAGCATTATGAAGAACACGGTTGACAAGGAGTGCAGCATACCGATGGGAGGGCTGTGTAGCAGCCTGGGTGCGTAAATTCTGAATTGTTTGCTTTCTTGCTCTCTCATACTGTTTAAAATGATAATAGCAGCCATCATCCTCTACCGCTTCTTTTTTGCGACATAGCTGCTGCAGCCAGGATTGTACAGTCTCCTCCTGAGGGAGATAACGTTCCTGAATCTGCTTTAGCGTCTGTGTCTGCCGATAGTACAGCATACGGCGAATGATATGCATGCCTGCGTTTGCATCGTGCTCTGCCAACGCCTGTGCATACTCCTCACGCTGTTCTGCAGCAATCCAGAGTCCGGGTTCAATGTAGGTGATTAACCCCTGTGCAGTTAATTCATGCAGCCAGTCCGCAATTCTATGCTCAGCAGGCTTAGCATCCATTCCTTCTGCACATACCTCCTTGATCTCCTGCGCTGTCATATCCCCTTCCATCATCAGCAGAGTATGCAGCGCATTGGCATTTTGAATTGTCTTTTTCCGCTTTCCGGTATGCTGCAGGGCCTCCAGAGAGGGCTTTATCTGTTCCAATTGCTGCAATTCCTCATATACTGCCTGATGAATGCGCGGTGTTGTCGGTGTATATTCATACATTTCCGCAGCCTCTACCCGCCATTGCAAGGGCAGTGATAGCGGAGAAGGGGTATCCAGCTGCATTTCATGGACATGGATATCCCCGCTGCGAATCGCATATAGGACTTTTAGCAAACCCTTCAGATCCCATTGATCCTCCATGCATTCACGTTTGGTTTCCAATATCAGGGGATGCTGCTCCTCCTGCAGCAGGGCTTCCAGCATTTCCGTGCTGCGAAGTCGCTGCATCCACAAGGGCTGTCGTTTGTTTCTGCGCATTCCCATCATGAGGGCGCGGGCAGCATTATAGCGGAAATTCATACTGAAAACAGGTGTAAGCGGCAGCATGATTTCTAAAATTTTCTGAACTGCTTCCGGATTGATGGTGTACAGCAGTCCCTCTTCGATTTTCCCCTCTCCATAGGAATATAACAGAATACCGTCTTCTTCGTCCACGCAACCGATATGTGTTCCGTTCATTCTCTGTGCCGCATCCTGTAAAAGCAAGGCAAGTGGCGCATTGACTCTTCTTCCAAACATGGTATGCAGCATCGCCTGGGGACTCCCTGTGGAATCTTTGAAATGCTCGATCAATATCGTCTGATCATCCGGCAGAATCTCGGTCGCCTTAATCTGCCGCTTTAAAAACTCGCTTGTATGTTCAACAGCTGCAGCATCCAGTCCCAGTGCCTCCAATTCCTGTGGTAATGTAGTTTGCTGGTAAGCCTCTGACAGCTTCCTCATAATAGCACCGAAGGCCAGACTTGTTTTCAGACTGCGCCCCTTGATTTCACCTTTCCAGAAGGGTAGTCGGGCACCCTGTGAATAGGTCTGTGTGACAACTACGCTGTCTTTATCCATGCCAACCACCTGCCATGCATTTGCCCCCAGCATGAAGCGATCGCCCAGTCGGGTTTCATAAACAAATTCCTCATCCAGCTCACCGACCTTGACCCCGTCTTCGGTTTTTGCTATATACATGCCTTTATCCGGTATGGTTCCACCGGCAGCGACAGCAAGCATTCTGCTGTAGGAATCCGCAAGAACACAGCCGTGTACACGGTCATAGAGAATACGTGGACGAACAGGCACCTCTCTTTTGTGCTCATAATCCCCTGCCAGCATGCACAGAATATTGATCACCTCCTGTCTACTAACATCGCAGAAGGTATAGGTGCTTTGCAAAAGCTCCATGACATCATCAATCGTATAGGCAATTTTGCTAAGATACCATTTCCTTTCAAGCTCCCTATGCGTACCGCTTGATACTGCAGCCATGGAGACAAGCTGCTGCGCCAGAACATCCAGACATTTCTTTGGCGGAGATGCCTGTTCAATACCGCCTGCCTTCGCAACTGCTGCACTCATTCCGCAAAACAGCGTTTCCTGTGAGGTTCGGGGATACATAAACATATAGCTAATCCGTCCCGGATTGTGGCCGGCGCGTCCAAGACGCTGCATCGTACTGGATATGGAGCGCGGGCAGCCAATCTGTAAAACCTGATCGATGCTACCCACATCAATTCCCAGCTCCATGGAGGAGGTGGCGCAGAGCAGACGAAGGGTGCCGTTTCTCAGGGCTGCCTCTACCTCCAGACGCTGTTCCTTTGACATACTGCCGTGATGTACGCGCGCAAAATCCTCACCGCCAAGCTGATTTACATAATATGCCAGCTTTTCAGCATATCTGCGGCCCTCGGAGAAAGCGATGACGCTCCTGCATTCCAGACATTTGGCATAGACATTTTCTGCAAGCTCTTCCCAGACGGGATCCTTTCTTCTGCCCAGCGCAGGAGTCAAGCCGTTGACCTCGATATGTATTTGCTTCTGCATATGGGGAGCTATGATGCTTACTGCATCCAGAGACAGATAATCAGCAGCTGTCTGCAGCGGCTCAATCGTCGCAGACAACCCGATGCGCTGCAACTTTCGTTTACACAGCTTCTCCAGTCTTGCGACAGAAAGCATAAGATGTGCACCGCGTTTTGTATCAATGAGCGCATGCAGCTCATCGATGATCAATGCCTCTGCCGTGTGTAATACTGTTTGCCCACCTGTGCTTGTCAGCATTAAATATAAGGATTCTGGTGTAATAATCAAAATATGAGGCGGATGCTTAATCATTCGCTGGCGATCTCTTTGTGGTGTATCACCGGTCCGTATGCCTACTGTGATTTCCGCTGCCCCCTGCCCGTTTGGTTCCTGAGCGATGCCGGATAAGGGTTTATTCAGATTTTCCCGGATATCCTGTGCAAGGGATTTTAAAGGTGATACATAGATGAGATACAGCTGTTCTTTCAGCTTTCCCTGATTTGCCAATGCCTGCAGCTTATCAACAAACACCAGAAAGGCAGAGAGTGTCTTTCCTGTTCCTGTCGGTGCGCTGATCAAAACAGAACCGCCTTCCGCTATCGCAGGCCATGCCTCCTGTTGTACTGCAGTCGGCTCAGAAAACGTATGGGCGATCCAGTCTTTACTTGGCTGTGTAAACACGTGCATATAGCTGTCTTTCTCTTTTCCCATACGATGACCTCCTGCTTTCTACTTATATGTTTTGCGAATTTCGTATACTTATAACGATTTTATCATACTTTACCGGGTTGTGCTATATGTGCTTAGAGTCCTATACTGCAGGTTAGAGTCTTGTTACTAGGGGAAAGCATGTATAGGATTTTGTGCAGGAGCTATCCATCTCTTCGCGGATAGTTGTTTTATGGGTAAGTGAATGTATGTGAGCCTGCAATTCACCCGGAAGCAGAATAGCCACTGCTGTCCTGAGATATGGAATACATACTTTGGATTCATTAGGAGTTCCTCCTGAAGCGGTTTGTAAATGTGATTCCTATTTCTCGCTCCTTAGAACTCTATTTGATTGCCAAAGTTCTTTTTCTTTTGATCCATGACGCATCGAAATTCTTAGAATATAAAAAAACAGAAACAGCAATGCCCTCTCCTGTTCGTTCTTATAATTTTAGTTTTCTTCCTCCCAATACGCCTGTACGATTGGCAGCACAACATCGTGGGAATCCTCACATGCCACAATATAGTCAATGAATAATTTTTCTATATCTGCATCATGCTTGATATCTGCTAGAAGCTGATAGGCAATTTTTTTCACTTTTCCTGATGGCAACCGTTTGGCGCATTGCATGGCTACCTGTTTCAATCTTTCATCCTTGTGTAATTTCATAACATACAGGATTGCTTCCAGTCTCTGCTGATTCACAGCTGTTATATCGTTTAAGCAGTCTATAATCAATGCAGTTTCCATAGGCTTTTCATAAGGAAGATCTGCGGCAACGATTTCAGCATATTCCGTCAATGTTGGATAGCCCTCTGCATAAGCTTTATATTTCTTTTCCCATTTGTGGTTATTAACCGTCCCTGCCCGGATAGAAAATGGCACATCCTTCCGATTTGCTGTTAAAGCAATATACTTTTTGGGTACGTCCCTTGCTTCCACTGTAACAGATGAAAACCAAAGCTTATCCGGAATACTTTTTGTAGCTGTTTGCTTATAGCTCATTCCGGTAAATGGAAGAATCACAATACAATGCAGCGGCTTTTTCAATAGAAAAGCGGCACATGCCTTATGATGACCATCTATGATAAAATTCATAAACTCACTGAAATTATAAACAATGGCACGAGGATGATTATCTTTTTTTGTAAATGTATCCATGTAATATTCAATCCGCTTCTCATTGAGACAGGAGGCGCTTTGTGTCGGATATAGGTAAACAGGGTGTCCACTAATATAGCGCAGAAGATCTGTAAGGTATACACCCGCAGTTGCGGGATTTTCTATGAGTTCATTCCTCGTGTTCCAAAAGAAATTTCCGGTACCGTCTGTTGGATAGCATACCGCATCCGCAATCACATAAAGTCCTGAATCGACTAGCCCAAGAAGAGGAGTTATATCAAGAATTGATTGCTTTAGTGATGAATAGGGTGCATTTATCTTATTTTGTATGGCTGTAAGCTCTTCACACCCGGCATTTTCTATACCATAGCCTGTCGCCAATAGACTGGTGCAGGTCGGACATTCTGATGAATTTACTTGTAGTAAAGGGACATCATTCAGCATCATCTGGCTATTATAACGACATTCATTATCGTTCTTGTCCCTAGATTTGTACTTACACTCTGTATGATAGCGGGTTGTGAGTGTACCTTTCCCTTTTACATATACAAGCTGTGCTTCCTTGATAACAGGTACTTCTGCTATATCTACCTGACAATCAAAATGAGTGATCGATGATTTTATATGAACGTTCATACAGTAACCTCCTCTGTTTTTTTATAATATCCCCTTCGACTCCAGCAACTGTTATCACCGTTTTCATATGAGATTGAGATAGCAGTCCTTCATGAAAATATAAGGCACAATATGCCTCAAAAATATATAAAAAAGGTATAGATACATCGAAAGGACATTATTCAAGAGCTTATCTGAGCCTTCCTTTGGAATGTACATATACCTACTACGTATTCTGGCGCAGCAGAAAGGATTTGAACCTCCGGTGTCAATGACACGCCGGTTTTCGAAACCGGTGCATTAAACCAAACTCTGCCACTGCTGCATATCCATTGATGATTATATAACAGAATACAAGTCTTTTTCAAGACTATTTGAAAATTCATTCTGCTTTATCTGCTATTCGCGGTTCTTTCACCTTATATATGTTTTTACAAACCGATAAGAAAAAACATGCAGTATGGTATAGCACCACGACTACATGTTTCTTTATGTTATTCCTGTACTTCAACAGCAGGCTGTTCCAAGGTGGTATCCTCACCGTCCATGATCTGCTGAACCATTTCACTGGTCAGACGTTCCGGACCGGCAGGTACATACGCCATAAAGTTGTCATCGTCTTCCTTATGGTTACGCTCCTCACGGATTTCCTTTAGTTCTTTTGCCTTTTCTCCAATAATCAGATTCATTGGACGCTCATCACCTACACCGGTTCCGGCAGGAATCAGCTTACCGATGATGACGTTCTCTTTCAGACCAATCAGGTAATCCTTTTTACCCTTGATTGCAGCATCCGTCAGAACCTTTGTGGTTTCCTGGAAGGATGCGGCAGACAGGAAGGAATCTGTTTCGACAGACGCCTTGGAAATACCCAGCAATACCGGTTTGAAGGTAGCCGGTATCTGACCGCTCAGCAATGCCTTACGGTTGATCTTCGTAATTTCCGTCAGGGAAATCTGGACACCAGGATTCAGATGCGTATCGTTACCTTCCAGTACGACAACCTTACGAAGCATCTGACGAATCATAACTTCAACGTGCTTGTCACTGATTTCGATACCCTGACTCTGATAAACCTTCTTGACTTCCTTCAGAATGTAGTTCTGTACCTGACGTACACCGGCAACCTTCAGCAGTTCTTTCGGATCAACCTGACCCTCGGTAATCTTGTCACCGGCTTCCACATGTGCTCCCACCTTCATCCAAGGACGAATTGCCTGGATCAGGGTAACCTTGTGGACAATACTTTCTTTATCATTGGATACGGTAACTTCATATCCTGTATCAATCTGATGAACATCGGTGATTTCACCTGTGATCTGTGCCAGTACGGCAACACCCTTTGGACAACGAGCCTCAAACAGCTCCTCGACACGAGGAAGACCCTGTGTGATATCTCCACCGTCGGCACTTGCCACACCACCGGTATGGAAGGTACGCATGGTCAGCTGTGTACCAGGCTCACCGATTGACTGTGCAGCCATGATTCCAACAGCCTCTCCGACTTCGACATCCTTGCCGGTTGCCATATTGCGGCCATAACATTTCTTACATACTCCATAGATGGATTTACATGTAAATGCACTACGGATATACATTCCCTCAACACCTGCGTCGACAACCTTCTGCGCAAGTGCATCGGTAATAAATTCATCACTTTCCAGAATGACCTCACCGGTCTTTGGATCCGTGATTTCCTGCTTGCTGTAACGTCCTACCAGACGGTCAAACAGACTCTCGATGATCGTATTAGTCTTACGGTCAACGATTGCTTCCACCCAGTAGCCCTTATCCGTACCACAGTCCTCCTGCTTAACGATAACATCCTGTGCTACGTCAACCAGACGACGTGTCAGATATCCAGACTCGGCTGTTTTCAGCGCGGTATCGGTCAGACCTTTACGCACACCGTGAGTGGAGATAAAGAACTCGGACACGTTCAGACCCTCACGGAAACAGGAGTAGATCGGAACCTCTATGATAGTAGGAACATATTCACCCTTGGCAGACTTGGACTGGTTTGGCTTTGCCATCAGACCACGCATACCAGCCAGCTGTGTAAAGTTGGAGGTATTACCACGGGCACCGGAACGCGCCATCATACTGATTGGATTTTTACGAGGAAGGTTACCCAGCAGCTCCTCAGCGATATCATCCTTGACATCCGCCCACAGCTTATTCAGGTGACGCTCCCATTCCATCATGGTAAGCTTACCCTTTTTACGCAGTGTTTTCAGCTCTTCGGCCTTCTGTTTTCCATATTCCACATGCTCTTCCTTGTGCGGTGCGACCTCGATATCGGACAGGGATACGGTAACACCGGCAACGGTGGAATACTGGAATCCCATATCCTTGATCTGGTCAAGGATCTCACTTGTTTTCTCTGTGGAATAGCGTTTAAAGATTTCACCGATGATTTTTCCGAGGTCTTTCTTTTTGAAAGCCGCGGTTACCGGCATGGACTTGATAGCTTCCTTCACGTCTTTTCCCATTTCCAGGAAGAAACGCTCCGGTGTTGCGACAAAGTTTTCCGCACTGACTTCGTTTAGGAACGGGAAGTCGGTTGGGAACATATTGTTGAAGATTACCTTACCAACGGTTGTCAGCAGGTATTTTCTATTTTGTTCTTCTGTAAAGCTTTCTTTGTGTAAAGCACGGGCAGGAATGGCAATACGGGAATGCAGATGAATCTGCTGTGTCTGATATGCCATCAGAATCTCATTGATGCTGCCAAACACATGTCCCTCATTATCACCATAGCGTGTCCAGATTGCAGCGGATTTCGGGCAGTCAACGGCATTGTAGCGGTCGGCCTCCTGATAGAATTCCTCTGCGGTTTCCTCCATCGTCAGATAGAAGTTCCCCATGACCATATCCTGACCAGGTGTAACGATTGGCTTTCCATCCTTTGGACCAAGGATGTTGTTGCTACCAAGCATCATGACGAGTGCCTCGGCTCTTGCCTCTTCACTCAATGGTACGTGGACAGCCATCTGGTCACCGTCAAAGTCGGCGTTGAAGGCAGTACATACCAGCGGGTGCAGACGCATAGCACGTCCTTCAACCAACTTCGGCTTGAAGGCCTGGATTCCCAGACGGTGCAGCGTAGGTGCACGGTTCATCAGAACCGGATAGCCGTCAATGACACTTTCCACAATATCCCAGATACGTGGATCCTGACGATCGATCAGCTTCTCCGCAGTCTTCGGATTGCTTGCAATTTCTTTATTTACGATTTCATTGATGACAAACGGCTTGAACAGCTGAATTGCCATTTCACGAGGCAGACCGCACTGATACATTTTCAAATCCGGTCCGACCGCGATAACAGAACGTCCAGAGAAGTCAACACGCTTACCAAGCAGGTTCTGACGGAAACGTCCCTGTTTTCCTTTTAGGGAGTGTGACAGAGATTTTAATGCACGTCCACCAGCACCAGTGATTGGTTTGGAACGACGTCCGTTATCAATCAGCGCATCCACCGCTTCCTGCAGCATTCGCTTCTCATTCTGCACGATGATAGCCGGGGTTCCCAGCTCCAGCAGCTTTTTCAGACGGTTGTTACGTGTTATGACACGGCGATACAGATCGTTCAGATCGCTTGTCGCAAAACGTCCACCATCCAGCTGCAGCATCGGACGCAGATCAGGCGGGATTACCGGAATTACCGTCATGACCATCCATTCCGGCTTATTGTCAGAGTTACGGAAGGCTTCTACGGTATCCAGACGCTTGATCAGCTTTTTACGCTTTTCACCCTGTGCAGACTGCAGTGCATCCTGAATATGCTTGAATTCCGCCTCCAGGTCAACCTCTGTCAGCAGCGTCAGCGCAGCCTCGGCACCAGTCTGGGCAGTAAAGCTGCCCGGACCGTAAATTGCCATATTTTCGCGGTACTCACGTTCAGAGAGCACCTGCTTGTATTCCAGCTTTGTATCCTTAGGATCTGTAACGATCCAGGATACGAAGTACACAACCTCTTCCAGCTGCTTCGGTGTTACATCCAGCAGCAGTGCCATACGGCTTGGAATACCGCGCAGATACCAGATGTGCGCAACCGGAGCTGCAAGCTCAATGTGTCCCATACGCTCACGACGAACGCTGGATTTTGTTATTTCTACACCACAACGATCACATACAACACCCTTGTAGCGTACCTTCTTATATTTTCCACAATAACATTCCCAGTCCTTGCTCGGTCCGAAAATTCTTTCACAGAACAATCCATCTCTTTCAGGCTTCTGAGAACGGTAGTTGATCGTCTCTGGTTTCTTTACTTCACCATGACTCCATTCGTGGATTCTATCAGGTGAAGCCAGGCTTACCTGAATTGAGGCAAAATTATTAACACTCATTTACTTACGCCTCCTCTTCGTTTTCATCATCGCTCAGCTCAATGTCTTCATCTTCTATGAAGTCATCAGCCTCTGCATCGTCATCCAGAAGAATTTCATCTTCGGATTCGTCATCTGCGACAGCATCTTCCTCTTCTACTTCCAGATCATTGATGTCTTCCTCACCGACAGGCTCAGCGGCAGGAATCGGAGGCAGAGTTGCAGCTGCTTCGCTGTTGTCCTCCTTGCTGATATCTACTTCGTTACCATCTTCATCCAGCATCTTCACGTCGATAGCAAGAGCCTGCAGCTCGTGCTTCAATACGCGGAAGGATTCCGGGATACCCGGTTCCGGAATATCTTTTCCCTTGATGATTGCTTCGTAGGTCTTTGTACGGCCGACGATATCATCGGATTTCACTGTCAGGATTTCCTGCAATGTATGAGCGGCACCATAGGCCTCCAGTGCCCAAACCTCCATCTCTCCAAATCTCTGACCACCGTTTTGTGCCTTACCACCTAACGGCTGCTGAGTTACTAAGGAATATGGTCCGGTTGCACGGGCATGCAGCTTATCGTCAACCATGTGGGCAAGCTTGATCATGTACATGACGCCGACAGAAATACGCTCATCAAATGGTTCACCGGTACGTCCATCATACAGTACCTGTTTTCCATCCACGGTCATTTCCGCTTCCTTCATGATATCACTCAGCTCGGTGTTGTTGATACCATCGAATACCGGAGTGGAGAATTTCACGCCCAGCTTCTTGGCAGCATATCCCAGATGGATTTCCAGTACCTGACCGATGTTCATACGGGAAGGCACACCGAACGGGTTCAGCATGATATCAACCGGTGTTCCATCCGGCATGTAAGGCATATCCTCTACCGGAAGAATCTTGGAGATGACACCCTTGTTACCATGACGTCCGGCCATTTTATCACCCTCAGAAATCTTACGTTTCTGAACGATGTATACTTTTACTGTTTCATTGACTCCAGGCGGCAGATCGTGTCCTTCGCTTCTTTTGAAGACGCGGATGGAGTGCACGATTCCGGCACCACCATGCGGTACCTTCAGGGAGTTGTCACGTACCTCACGTGATTTCTCACCGAATATCGCCAGCAGCAGCTTTTCCTCAGGAGAGATTTCACTCTGCCCCTTCGGTGTAACCTTACCGACCAGAATATCGCCTTCCATAACCTCTGCACCGACCATGATGATACCACGGCTGTCCAGATTACGGCATGCATTTTCACTCACGTTTGGAATATCGCGGGTGATTTCTTCAGGCCCCAGCTTTGTTTCACGGCAGTCAATGTCGTATTCTTCAATATGAATGGAGGTATACACATCATCGCGAACCAGACGTTCACTCATGATGATCGCATCCTCGTAGTTATATCCGTACCATGTCATATAGGCGATGGTTACGTTTTGTCCAAGTGCCAGCTCCCCGCGTTCCATGGATGGGCCATCGGCAAGGATGTCACCCTTCTCGATACGTTCTCCCTTGGAAATGATCGGGCTCTGGTTGATGTTGGTTCCGTTGTTGGAACGCTGGAATTTACGCAGACGGTATTCTCTGCGGTTTCCGTCATTCTCACTGACGATGATTCTCTGAGAGTCAACATATTCCACGACACCGTTTTCTCTTGCGACGATACCGACTCCGGAGTCCTTTGCAATTTTGAACTCTACACCGGTTCCGACATACGGAGAATGCGGCTGCAGCAGAGGAACGGCCTGACGCTGCATGTTCGCACCCATGAGGGCACGGGAAGCATCATCGTTTTCCAGGAACGGTACACAGGCAGTCGCAACGGATACGATCTGTTTCGGAGAGACGTCGGCCAGTTCTACCTCTTCACGTCTTGCGATGATGGTATCTCCGGCTTTACGCGCTACGACATGCTCATTGATCAGGCGGCCTTCAACAACCTCGTTGGCCTGTGCAATAACATAATCGGCTTCTTCATCCGCAGACAGGTAAAGTGCCTCTTCCTGTACAGTTCCATCCGCATTTACGATACGGTACGGAGTCTGAATGAAGCCGTATTCATTGATTTTTCCATACGTCGTCAGGTTGGAAATCAGACCGATGTTTGGACCTTCCGGTGTCTCGATTGGACAGATTCGCCCATAGTGAGAGCTGTGAACGTCACGAACCTCGTAGCTCGCACGATCACGGGTGATACCACCAGGTCCCAATGCGGAAATACGGCGCTTGTTTGTCAGCTCAGCAAGCGGATTCTGCTGATCCATGAACTGAGACAGCTGAGAAGAGGAGAAGAACTCCTTGATTGCCGCTGTCAGCGGACGGATATTGGTCAGCTTCTTCGGTGTCAGGGTCGCGATATCCGCAATGGACATACGCTCCTTAACCACACGCTCCATACGGCTTAAACCGATACGGAACTGATTCTGAATCAGCTCTCCAACGGATCGGATACGACGGTTCCCCAGCATATCGATATCATCGGTATCTCCAACACCCTCCATATTGTTCAGATTGTAGGCATAGAATGCATACATATCGGAAATAGTAATGGTGTGCTTGTCAGCATACGGGTCATTTCCCATAACCTTAACAACTGCACCGTCGTGGTCACGAATCAGGATTTCCTGGATCGCAGCTCCCACTAACCATGCATATAATACAGCACCGTTGTTGACCTTTGCTTTGATTTCATCTACGGCAGTCACACTGAGTGCTTCCGGCTTGTGGCGAGGAGTATAGCCATCCACGAAGAAATCGCCTTCCTCGTTGACTACATCTTCTCCATTTGCATCCGTCAAACGGGCAAACGCGTACATTCTCTGTCCGTAGTTCAATACGGCATTCACATTCGCACTTGTCAAAGCAACCTTCTTGGCGATGATGCCGCCATGAACAGCTACCTTTTCCACACCCTTGACAATAGCCTCCACATCCTGTTCACTCAGAATGCTTCCTTCATACAGTGTACCGTCTTCCAGCTCCACATCGCCTGCCAGAACACGTCCGACAAGACCGAGGTGATTGCTGCTTGGTACATATACCTTATCCGGATGATTGAACAGTGGATTGAACGGGAATGCATTGACATGCATACCTTTTTCCAGCTCTGTGCGAAGCGCATTACGCTCATCGCGATTGACCATGGTACCGCTGGCCATAAATACATTGCCATCCGCATCCAGAATATCCTGCGCAAGATGATGCTTATCAACACGGTTGATCGCGTTCAGCTTCTTACGCAGCTTATAGCGTCCAGCCTTTGTCAGGTCGTAACGACGCGGATCAAAGAACTTCGCATTCATCAGTGTAATGGAGCCATCCAGTGTCGGGATTTCATCAGAACGCTGATTTTCGTAAATGGACAGTAACGCCTCCTGTGTTGTCTTGACCTTATCTGCCATCAGTGTGTTTTCAATTTCTTCGTATTTGCCGAAGAAGGATGCATATAATGTAAGGTACAGATTCATGAACTCGCGATCCTCATCATCGATCGCGACATTTTCCACGATATCTCTTCCCATAGCCTTCAGGAAGGTTTTGATCTGCATCGTGTCATGTGCATCCTCACTTCTGTCAAGATCCACAGACATACCGATTGCCTTAAACAGAATAGAAGACAGCATTTTACGTTTCCGGTCAATGCTCATGTTTAAAACACGTCCTGTAGACGCCTTTTTCACTTCTGTCAGAAACTCCAGCCATGTTCCGCGGCTTGGAATCAATTCACAGGCAAAGGATTCCTTCCCTGTTTTTTCCTCATAACCAGTGGAAAAGTACGCACCCGGGGAACGCACGATCTGCGAAACGATGACACGCTCCGCTCCATTGATAATAAAGGTACCGGTTTCCGTCATCAGCGGGAAGTCCCCAAGGAAGACATCCTCCCACTTGTTGATAACCTCACCAGTTGTGTTATCTGTAATTTCAAGCTCCATACGGGCTTTCAAAGGTGCCGCGAAATTACATTCGCGATACATCGATTCCTCCGCATTGAATTTCGGCTCTCCAAATTCATAGCCAGCGAATTTCAGCTTGATATTTCCTCCATAGTTTTGAATCGGGTAAATCTCATTAAAAACTTCCCCAATTCCTTCGTTCTTGAACCACTCGAAGGAGTCTGTCTGGATTTCTACCAGGTTTGGCAGTTCCAGATGCCCGCTTACTTTTGAGTAGTCTCGACGCTCTGCCTTTTTACCGGAAGCGACAATACGATAAGGCTGTTTTTTGTCCATGTACGCCATCCTTTCTACAAGTTTCACCTATCAAAATAAGGCATAAAAACCCATTTTAATATTTTAGTATTATGCAATTTATTATAATATCAACTGTTTGTCAAATTGTCAATGCTTTTTTTGCTTTTAGTATGAAATATCCTTTTTCCTTGTGAATGATATCGCAATTTCCAAACACTTCTTTTATTTTCGTCACGGCGCTGAGAGCTCCCTGCTGTTTACGGATCACAACCCACAGTGTACCCTGATCCGCAAGATGCTCCCATGCCTCCTCGAAGATTTTATAGATGACGTTTTTACCGGCACGAATCGGAGGATTTGTTATGATATCAGTAAAAGTATTCCCACTTACCTGTTCATATACATCGGACACATGAATGTTTGCCTCGATCTTATTTTTTTCAGCATTGTCCCTGGCAAGTGCTACCGCCCTGGGATTTACATCCACCATTTCAACCTGCTTATCCGGCCATGCCTTTTTTGAGACAATTCCCACAACACCATAGCCGCAGCCCATGTCCAGAAGTTGATTTCCCAGCTCAGCCTCATGCTCATGCAGCGTGTTCAGCAGTACCCGTGTCCCAAAGTCAACACTGTCTTTGGAGAATACGCCGTTATCGGTAATAAAAGAAACGTTAAAACACCAAAACCGGAAAGATATTTCCTTCCGGTTTTCTGCTAAATGACGATTATCTGTAAAGTAATGATCCATCGTTATCCCGCCTTTTTAGGTGACAAAAAGCCTTTCGGCTTTTTGTTGTTTGTAAAATGTGTAAGTATGAATTACTTGATTTCTACAGAAGCACCAGCGTCCATCAGTTTCTTCTTGATTTCTTCTGCTTCTTCCGGTTTGATGTTTTCCTTAATTACACTTGGTGCCTTGTCAACCAGACCCTTAGCGTCAACCAGACCTAAACCAGTGATTTCACGTACTGCCTTGATGACAGCAACCTTTGTTCCACCGATGTCAGTCAGAGTTACAGTTACTTCGCTAGGTCCTGCAGCAGCAGCGTCGTCTGCTACAGCAGCTACAGCAACTGGTGCAGCAGCTGTTACACCGAATTTTTCTTCGATTGCTTTTACTAATTCGTTAAGTTCTAAGATGGTAGCTTCTTCTAAGTAAGCTAAGATATCTTCCTGTGCTAATTTTGCCATTTTCATTTTCCTCCTGTAAGTTTATTCCTGTGGAGCTGCTTCTTCAGCAGAACCTCCGTCTTTTGCGTCAGCCACTGCCTTAACAGCACATGCAAATCCACGTACTGGAGACTGCAGACAGCTTAACAGCATTGATAACATACCTTCACGGTTCGGCAGACTGGACAGTTCTTTAATGGTATCTACACCAACAACTTTTCCTTCTACGATTCCGCTTTTCAATACCAAGTGTTCATGTTTCTTAGCGAATTTTGCCAGAACACGCGCAGGAGCAACTGCGTCACCACCGAATGCGATGGCGTTTGGTCCGATCAGATCCTTTGTAAGATCATCCGCACCCGCTTCAACAGCAGCACGCTGAGCCAGTGAGTTTTTGTAAACCTTGAACTCAACACCTTCTTCGCGCAGATTTCTACGTAACTCGGTTACTTCGGCAACGCTAAGTCCACGGTACTCAACAACAACAGTTGACTGAGATTCTTTCATTTTCTGAGCAATTTCAGAAACGACCGCTTTCTTGCTATCGATAATCGCCTGGTTCATAACTTCACACCTCCTAAATTTATATGTAACAATATACCCTTTAAGAGTGATATAAAAACACCCGCAGGCATAGACAGACTACGGGTGAAAGTTTAGTATCTAACTTTTACCTCGGTAACATGATTAAGCCATAAGGCCGTTACTGTCTATGGTATATTGATAACATCTGATATTTTAACCTGCTAACGAGACTTTGTCAATCGTTATTTTTCAACAGCTACTTTGACACCAGGTCCCATGGTAGTGGAGATTACCAGGTTTTTGATGTAAGTACCCTTTACAGCTGCAGGACGTGCTTTTGAGATAACCTTCAGCAGTGCATTGAAGTTGTCAACCAGCTTCTCATCGTCAAAGCTTACTTTTCCGATCATCAGGTTGATATTTCCTTCTTTGTCAACACGGTATTCAACTTTACCCTTTTTGATATCTTCAACAGCTTTTGCTACATCCATGGTAACTGTACCAGTCTTAGGGTTTGGCATTAAGCCCTTTGGTCCCAACAGACGTCCCAGCTTACCAAGCTCACCCATCATGTTCGGAGTCGCAACGATTACATCGAAGTCGAACCATCCCTTCTGGATGTCTTCCAGCAGTTCTTTTCCACCAACGAAATCTGCACCGGCATCTTTCGCTTCCTGCTCTTTTGGTCCCTGTGTAATAACACAGACCTTCTGTGTTTTACCGGTTCCGTGTGGAAGCACCATCGCACCACGGATCTGCTGATCAGCGTGACGAGGATCCACATTTAATTTGAAGCTAACTTCAACAGATGCGTCGAATTTAGCGATGTTTGTTTCTTTTGCTAATTTTACTGCCTCGGCTACTGAATAAGTTTTCGTGCGATCAACTTTTTTAGCAGCTTCTACATATTTTTTACCGAATTTTGCCATTTTGTTTTCCGCCTTTCTTATTCAAAACCTTCAACTTCAACACCCATGTTTTTAGCAGTACCTGCGACGATACGCATAGCAGCTTCCACATCGTTAGCGTTTAAGTCTGGCATTTTGTATTCTGCGATTTCACGCAGCTGATCTACTGTGATTTTTCCAGCGATCTCTTTCTGGTTACCTGAAGCTTTTTTGATTCCAGCAGCTTTTTTGATCATCATAGCAGCCGGAGTTGTTTTGATTACGAAGTCAAAGCTCTTGTCCTCGTATGCAGTAATGATAACTGGAACGACATCACCAGCACGCTCTTTTGTAGCATCGTTGAATGCTGTACAGAACTGCGGCATGTTGATACCGGCAGAAGCCAGTGCAGGTCCCGGTCTAGCTCCCCCTGCAGGGAACTGAAGTTTACAAACTTTTGCAACTTTCTTACTCACAAGACATTCCTCCTATATTTAAAAAGTCTTATGCAGTGGTCAGAATGAAGGGTTGCCTCCTTCTCCCACGCATGAAAATACCACGAAACCGCGGTACTTAGTATTGTAATATGATTCGATCGGAATTGCAACTGTTTTTTTCACGAATATTATTATCTGTAATCACTAGCTCTTTGAAAATAGCGAAAGAACAACATATACGAGAAAACGATATAAATATGAGCTATTACTTTAATACTATCTTCTAATAGTTCACATATTTAATTTTTTCGCAACAAATATCTGTTTATCTAAAAAGCAGGCAGAATACCCCCACCTCAGTGGTCAATGAACAGGTGGGGGATGAATGCAGCCATATTTCTTTTCATCTTGTTTTCTTTCT
>OGFC01001056.1_pt1 | contig 18738 bp, 17 predicted proteins | sample 1570841 | NCBI WGS metagenome assembly OGFC01 (sample SAMEA2582137, study PRJEB24529) | metagenome | biome: Human gut stool | place: China | collected 2011 | reverse complement strand
AAAGTTCTTCTGTTCGATCTCTGTGAAGAGCAAAAACAGACAAAAACAAGCCTCGGAGGATTCGTTCTCCGGGGCTTCGTTATTAGAAATGCAGCTATCCGGCTGTATCATATAAATTAAAAACAAATTGTATATGAAAAAAAAGTAGAAGCAGACCTGATCAACCAGGCCATTCGCGAGTTAAGGGAAAATTGTGAGATACTTGAAAAAGATCTGCACGAAGTAACGAAGAGTTGCCGGAGTATTAACAAACTACTCGACCACGCTATCATCGAACAAGATATGGTAGAGGAGGAGAAGATCATTTTCTGTGGCGAGACAAACGAGTTTGTCAGGCTTATCTACCCGCTATTGAGCAGCAGGAAGTGGAAAGTAAACGGTACGTCGAAGCTGAAAAAGTTCCTGCGGGCTATCGACGAAGTAGTCAGGATCAGGTACGACAAGGAAAAAGACTACCTCAAATTCGACAGCCTGGTAGCCGCCGTGAAAGAGTATATCGACAAGAATTTTCCGAACGATGCTTTTTCATAAGAAAACCAAAAAGTCAGGAAGCCATCCAATGGTTTCCTGTACCTTCGTTTCATACCGGATAGCCGGATAACTATTAAATTTTATACGCTATGATTGAAGCAACCTTGTTTACCAATTTCAGAATTTGCGGAGGAAATATGCCGCTGTTTACTATTCTCGACGATATCCTTTGCGGAAAGTATGAAGTCCCTGTCAATCTCCATCGTGCTGCCCTGCAAGCCGGCGACACGTCGACTGCCGAACGCATCAAAAAGGCATTGCCGGCCTTTACCGTATCGGCCACCTACCGCAACGCCCGCCGCATCGAGCAACTGACGGGATATAACCCCTTGCAGATACTCGATATCGACAACCTCGACCCTGCTGATATTTCCCGCTTGCGCAAACAGGTGAACGACGCCCCCTATACGGTTTGCAGTTTTCTGAGCCCCGGTGCAAGAGGGCTGAAGATTATCGCTTACACGGCAGTCGATATCGAACTTCACCCCCGCAACCACCGTGCCATCTACAACACCCTGAAGGAATGGTACACCGACCTGCTTAAAGTAGAGATCGACGCATCGGGCAGCGATGCCGGACGGCTCTGTTTCGTTTCGTATGATCCGGAGTTATACCTCTCGCCCCGTTTTACCGGATGGCTGCGTACCGGGGAAGGCTTGCCCGACAGCCTGCCTTTGCTCGCTCCTCAGGCCAAACGCCCCAGGAAAGCGGCTGCCCCCGCCGATCCTGCGAAGTTGCTGGCTGCTGCCCGCAAAAGGATGGACAAACAGGAAAATTATTGCGAAGGCAACCGCAACAATTATGTCTACCGCTTTGCCTGCCTGTGCAACCGTATGGGTGTCCCTGCGCAGAACCTGGTGGACTATTGTACGGCCAATTTCGCCGATCTCTCGTCCGAAGAATGCAATAACGCGGTGGCGAGCGCCTGCAACAACCGGGAGGAATACAACACCCTTCCCCAGAAGGTGAACGGCAAAAAGGTGGAAATGATACAACAATACCTGTCGGAGTATTTTATGTTGCGTAAGAATGTGGTGCGCGGTATGATCGAATACCGGGAGAAGCGGAAGCGGTATAAAGAGTATCTCCCCGTCACCGATTATTGGGAGAATACGGTCTGGTGCAACCTGCAATTGCAGGGTATCTTCTGTAAGATCTCGGAATTGCGCTCGGTGATCCATTCCGATTTCAGCAAGGAATACGACCCGTTCAAATCTTATTTCGGCAAACTGCCTGCCTGGGACGGGGAGACCGACCATATCGCCCGGCTGGCAGCGACCGTCAGCACCAACCGCCCCGAATATTGGTTGAACTGCCTTCGCAAATGGCTCGTGGCAGTGGTGGCCTGTGCAATAGACGAGGGGAAGGAGAACCACACGGTCTTGCTGCTGAGTGGCGACCAGGGATTGGGTAAGACCACCTGGTGCCGCAACCTGGTACCGCCCGAACTGCGCCGCTACACCTACTCCGGCAACCTCGATCCGGCTTCGAAAGACAGTTCCCTCTTGTTGAGCGACTGCATCCTGATCGTCCTCGACGAGCTATCGGGGCAGAGCCGCATGGAGCTGAACCGCCTGAAGGCGATGATCACGAAAAACTACGTACGCGAACGCCGTGCCTATGCCCATAACGCCGAGACGTACGACCGCCGCGCTTCCTTTGCTGCCACGGTCAACGACAGCCAGGTGCTGACCGACCGCACCGGTTCGCGCCGTTTCCTCTGCTTCGAGGCCAGCCGGATCGACTACCTGAGCCCGGTCGATTACAAGGGTGTTTATGCGCAGGCGCTGGCATTGTATAAGGATGGTTTCAAGTTCTGGTTTTCCGATTCCGACATTGCGGAGGTGAACCGTAACAACGAGCCTTTCCAGCAGACGAGTCCTGAGGAGGAGTTATTTTACACTTTCTTCCGTAAACCGGTTCGTTTTGAGCATCCGCAACTGCTTTCCAGCAGCGAGATTATCGCCAAGATAGCCGAAAAGACGCGTTTGCCTATCACGCCGATCAATGTGAATAACCTGGGTAAGATGCTGAAAAGGGCGGAGTTTGAATATACAATCCGGCGCGGTACCCGTCTTTTTTCCGTGATAGAGCTAACCTTCGACGAAGTAAAGTCCGTGCAGCTGGGAATAACTTCCTACGAAAACAACAATGAACAAACGCCGGAAAACCAGTCGGATAGCGCCCCGCAAAATCCCCGCGATGACACCAAATCTCCCGACCCTTCTCTTCCTTTCTGAACCGACGGGGTGGAGGTGGTGGAGGAAAGATCGCTTTTCCGTAAACTTCTGTATGCAGACGATCCATAATTCCCGTTATCCTACGTTATAAAAGCTCCCCCTACCATACAGAAGTCACGGGAACCCATCCCCCAACCTTCACCACGTCCACCCTCGCCATAGCTCTCGTCCTGCCAGCTTCCGCCCCCGTCCGAAATAAAATAGCTCCCGACCCCTATTTTCCCGCTCTTATTCAGGGTTCCCCTAAATGTTCCACGATACAGGCCACCTGTTTCGGGGTGAAGCAACGTATGCCGGGGTGGTAGCCCAGGGCGGTTAGTTTTTCTTTGAGGATGCCATGATGGTTGATCCAGCGGCGGAGTTGCATGACGGCTCCGCGGTGGGAAAGATGGGGGTTGTATAGTCCGGCCAGTTCACCGACACCGTAGGCGCGGATGACGAATGCTTTTTGTTCCATGATATCGTTGTTTGTTTCTATAAATATACGCATTAAAGATAAGAATAACAAGGCTTTGAATGGATTTAAACGAAATAAAGTGCTGTCTTGTCACGTTCGGTCACATCGGGCATCAGCAGGGGTGCCCGGTTGTCGTATCTTTATATTGTAATTAATTACAACACAATCCATTAATCATTAAAAACAATCACATTATGGCAGTAAAATATCATTTGGTTCTGAGAAAGAACATGAGTAAGAATGTAGAAGCAGGAAAAGAGAAACTCTATTATGCGCAGACGCGGGCAACCCGTACCTGTTCGTTTGAAGAGTTATGTGAACTGATCGCAGAGAGTTCCACGGCTTCGAGTGGCGATGTCAAACTGGTTCTCGACCGTATGAACCTGTTTGCAGCAAAGGCGCTCGGGCGCGGGGAGGTGGTGCAATTTGGGGAACTCGGCAACTTCCAGTTACTGCTCGGCAGCAAAGGGAGTGTCACTGAAGATGATTTTTCATCCACATTATTAAAGAAGCCCCGCCTGCGTTTCCGGCCCGGCTCCCTCTTGCGTAACATGACGCAAACGGTCAAAGGGGAACGTACGACCCTTACGCCTACCACTCCGCCCGCCGGTGGTGGGGAAGACGATCGTCCTGTAATCGAATAATAACCGCTAACCCTATTTACCAATGGACAAACAGAGATTTGTAGAATTTTATTTCCCCGCCGCACGTATGGCGGGGAATCTGTACCGGATCAATCCGGTCGTCATCCTCGCACAGTCGGCCATCGAGAGCGGCTGGGGTGAGAGCACGCTGGCGCAGGAGTATAATAACTTTTTCGGACTGACGGGTTACGGTGTCGTCAACGCCTACTGGCATGGCGGCAAGACCGACCAGGGGAAAAACGGCCTTTTATTTCGCCGCTATGATACCGCTGAAAACAGCTTTCTCGATTTCGCCCGCCTCATATCCACGGCCTACCGCCCGGCCGCCACCGTAAGCAACTTCCCTGCAGCCTACGCCCGTGAGATCGCTTACAGCCGCTACATCAGTGAAGTGAACGGTGACAACAGGGCTGCTTATGAGGAAATGCTTACCCGGATTGCCCGTGAGATCGCTCCGCTGGTCGACGGGTTGTTGCGGCAGGAGGAGTTGTAAGGAGAGCGGTAAGGTTCGAACATTTTTTATTAATCAATTAAAATCAATCAGTATGAGTAAGTTGAAGTCTATTTTTGAGTTTATTATGGCGTTACTGGGGTTCTTGTTGGATTTCGGGAAGAAAAGGAAAGGGGGATGATGGGGATAGGTTGTATTTCCCCTTCTTAACAGGTTTATCAACAGAGTTATCAACAGGTTAATTAGCTAATAATCTTTTGGTTGATTATTTTGTGTGATAGTTGTAAACAATAGCGGGTAATCTAGTTGTGAATAACTTTGGCAGGTTATAAAAGAAAAACAGCCTCAGAATAAATCTGAAGCTGTTTTCTTGGTGATCCGCCTGGGGCTCGAACCCAGGACCCCATCCTTAAAAGGGATGTGCTCTACCAGCTGAGCTAGCGAATCATCATTTGCATACTCTGTATTGCGGTGTGCTTTACTTCTGTATTGCGGGTGCAAAGGTAGGGTTTATTTTTGAATTTGCAATAGCAAGGGCGAATATTTTTCAAAAAAAGTGCAATTATTTTTCTTCCGGCGGTTGATTATCGGCTGGGGCAGGAGAGATGATATCCTCTTCCAGCAAGATAAAGCGCTTATAATAAGACAGACAGAGTGTCGTGAGCGGTAGAGCGATGATCAGTCCGATAAATCCCAGTAAAGTTCCCCAGATGGAGAGCGAAAGAAGGATAATGGCCGGATTTAATCCCATTGCCTTTCCCATGATGCGCGGGGTGAGGTATAAATCCTGTATGCACTGCACGATCCCGAGCACCAGCAGACCCAGTCCGAAGATGATCCAGAAGTTTTGTCCCGTTTCCGCCGATTTAAGCAGGCTGAGGATAATCATCGGGATGATGCCGATAGCCTGCAAATAGGGGATCAGATTCAGAACGCCGATGAACAGCCCCAGCGTAACGGCCAACGGGAACCCTACGATCTTGAAGCCGATAGCCAGCAAGACACCGACACATAAAGCAATCAGCGACTGCCCGCGGAAATAACGGTTCATACTCATCTCCACATCATCGGCCAGCCCTTTCACAAAGGTGCGCTGGCGGGCGGGAATCAGTTCGATCCAGCCGTTGGCGATCTTTTCGTAATCGAGCAGGATAAATATGAAATACAATAATATAACGAAGATTATCGTGATGCTGAACAGGATGGAGAAGGTGTTCGACAGGATGCTCCACACCTTCGGCGCCAGCTGTTTGATCGCATTCTGTATGTTTTCGCGGCTGAGCAGCTCCATCAATTGGTTGATATCGACATTCGTTTCAAGATATTCGATCCACGACTCGGGAATAAGCGGGACATGGCCGGCACCGGGGTTATGCGTGCGCATCAGGCTCAGTGTCCTGTCGGCTTCCTGGGCGACGGACGGTACGACCAGGGCAGCAGCCAGACCGATCACCAGCGAAGCGGAAATGATAACCGCAATGATCGCCAGGATACGGCTTTTCAGTTTGAGCTTGTATTGGAAAAACTTTACGAAAGGTTGCATCATATAGGCCAGCAGCCAGGCGATCAGGAAAGGAAGCAGCGCATTCCGTAAGACTGTGACCAGATAGAGCAATCCGCCGATGATCACTATGCTGAAAACAATACGGGCCACCCGGTCGAATGTAAATGGTCGTTGAAACAATGAGTTCATATTATAATTTTTATCTTTGCCTGCAACAAAGATAGAATAAAGTAGAATAGGATAACAAGATGATAAAGAAAATATTATGTACCGCCCTGATACTGTGCTGTTCTTACCTGCCACAGGCACAGGCGCAAACACAGGCTCCCCAGCCTGTAAAGCAGTTGCTGAATGCCCCTTACATGAAAGGGGCCACTTTTTCGATCGTGGTAAAAGACCTGCAGGATGGAAAGACCTTGTATAGTTACGACACAGACCGCCTGGTGTCGCCCGCTTCGGTACTAAAGACGGTGGCAACTGCAACGGCTCTGGAAATACTGGGCGAAGATTATCGTTTTGAGACGACGCTGGAGTATGACGGAACGATCAGGGAAGGGGTGTTGAACGGTAACCTTTATATAAAAGGCAGCGGCGACCCGTCGTTGGGCTCGTCCCACTTCGCACCCGACAGGGGTACTTATACGCCGGCAAAGAACAAGTTTATGCCCGAATGGATCGCGGCGCTGAAGAAAGCCGGTATCCGGAAGATAAACGGGGCGGTTGTGTCCGACGAAAGTATTTTCGATACCGAAGGATCGTCTATCAAATGGCTGCGTGAGGATATGGGGAATTATTATGCGCCGGGAAGCTATGGCCTTTCGGTGTTCGACAATATGTATAAACTCTCCCTGAAAACGGGTGTTCCCGGTAGCCGTCCGGTCGTGGTGGGTACTGATCCCGCCTTGCCGTCCGTCCGTTTTATCAATTATCTGGAAACGGCTCCGGTGGCTTCCGACAGTGCTTATATTATCGGTGCGCCGTTGGCCGGCGAGCGTTATTTATACGGTGTCCTTCCTGCCAACCGCGACGGGTATATACTGAAAGGGGATATTCCCGATCCGGCCTTGTTCCTGGCAACTTACGTGACAACAGGGCTGGAACGCGCAGGTATCGAGGTGACGGGAGAACCGACCTGCTACCGGATCGAGTCGGAAGCGGGTAGATGGAAGGAGGGTAACAGGAAAACGGTCGTCACCACCTATTCTCCTACTTTGAAGGAGATTGCGAGCGTCACCAACCATGTCAGCCATAACTTGTTTGCGGATGCATTGGTTAAGACCGTTGGATTGCAATATCAGCCACGGAAGAATGAAGTGATCTCTTCTTTCGGACGGGGGGTGAAGGTGGTTGCAGACCATTGGAAGAAGAAAGGGCTGGATATCTTCCCGCTGCGGATGAATGACGGCAGCGGACTGGCTCCGGCTGATAAGGTTTCGGCCGGCTTTATTGCCGATATGCTGGTTTATATGGCTACGAAGTCGGATGCATCGGATGCTTTTATCGCTTCATTACCGCAGGCAGGCGTTGAAGGTTCGGTACGTAACTTGTTGAAAGGGAGTAAGCTCCAGGGAAAGGCTCGTTTGAAAAGCGGTGGTATCACCGGGGTGAGAAGTTATGCCGGATATATAACAAAAGACGGCAAGCAGTATGCCGTTGCCGTTTTCTCCAACAACTATTCCTGTAGCATGGGCGAAATGACGAAGGGGCTCGAAAAGTTGTTGTTGCAGCTTTTCTAGTTGACGGTTGTCTACTGCCCCCTGTCAACTTCTTAGGGCAACAATGCCCTTTGTGCCAGGAACTCCATGAACTTCTGTTTGTAGTTGTCGGAGATCGGGATATATTCTTTGCCAAATACGATGCGGTTGCGTTCGATCACTTTGATCTTTTCGGGTTGCACGATGAAGGAGCGGTGCACACGGATGAAGCGGTCGGTCGGCAGCATATCTTCCAGGCTTTTCATGCTCATCAGTGAAAGGATCGGGCGGGGCTCGTCTTCCACATATATTTTGACGTAATCCTTCAATCCTTCGATATATAAGATCTTACGGAGCTCGATCTGCATCAGCTTGTATTCTGTTTTGATGAAGATGCTTTCGATTGTGTGGGCAGTTCGCGAACTGCCCGTACCCGGGGCGGTTGTCTCCGGATGGGATTGGCCTTCGCGCAGCAGTTCGTACCATTGCAGGGCTTTGTTGGCCGATTTCAGGAAATCGGGATAGCTGATCGGTTTCAGCAGGTAGTCGAGTGCGTTCACTTTGTAGCTGTCGAGCGCGTACTGGCTGAAAGCGGTGGTAAAGATAATACGTGTGTCACCTTCGAGGATACGGGAGAACTCCATCCCGTTGAGCTCCGGCATCTGGATGTCGAGGAAAAGCAGGTCGACGGGTTCTTTGCTGAGGATGGGGAGCGCGTTGACGGCACTGTTGTATTTTCCCGCCAGGCTGAGGAACGGCGTCTTATTCACATAACTTTCCAGCAGGCTGATAGCCAGCGGTTCGTCGTCGATGATGGCACATGTCAGTTTCATACGCTTTCGTCTTTTGGTTCGTTTCCGAGTTGTAACTCCAACATACAGTAATAGCTGTCGCCGTCTACTCCGCACGAGAAAATATGCCGGTTGGGATAGAGCAGGGCCAAGCGTTTCTTCAGGTTGCGGATGCCGATGCCCGAGCCGCTTTTGTCCTGTTCTGCATCTTTCGGGAAATAGCTGTTGCGCAGGTAGCAGACAACCAGGTCGCCGTTCTGGTGGATATCCAGATGGATGTACGACGGTTTGTTGTTGCTTACCCCGTGCTTGAAGGCATTCTCGATAAGCGAAATGAACAGGAGCGGGGCTATTTCCGCTTCCGGTCTGATGGAAGATATTTCAGTTTTCAGTTCTACATTTTCCGGCAGGCGGATGCGCATCAGTTCCACATAATTGCGAATAAAGTCGAGTTCCTTTTCCAGCAAAACAAGTTGCTGGCTGCTTTCGTAAAGCACGTAACGGAGCAGGCGGCTCAGGTCGTGCACGGCTTCCTGTGCCCGTTCGGGACTGAAGGCGATCAGGCTGTAGATGTTATTCAGCGTGTTGAACAGGAAGTGCGGGTTCAGCTGGCTTTTCAGGTTTTGCAATTCGGCTTCGGCGCGGCTTTTTTCCAGTTCGCGGCGTTCCGACTCCACCTGATACCAGCCGCTCGTCATCTTGATGGCTACGCTAAGGCCTGCTACTAGTCCGTAAAGTATGGCGTTGCCGAAGAAAAAGCCGATGACCTCTTTCAATTCCTTCTCCTGACGCGGGTGATGGAATTCCGGAGGGGGCAACATATGCATCAGCAGGTGTACCAGTACGATTGTCGCCACGATCAGTAGTACGTTGCTGAGGAAGAACTTCCAGCCGTGCTTGGAGAACAGGAATTGTTTTACCAGAAGGAAGTAGTTCACATAGAACACCAGCATGAAGGAGAGCGGAACGATAACGAACCGTATATAACTCTGAACAGTAACTTCCTGCGTCTCCCTGCCCGTAAAGAAAAAGGGCAGGCCGATCAGGATTCCCCAGGCAGCCATATGGATGATGCTGCCCATTCCCTTTATCGGGGGGGATACGTGTGTCTGTGTTGTTCCTTCTGTATTCATACTCACAAAGATATTAATTTATTCGTAACGTATCGCTTCGATCGGGTCGAGCTGTGCCGCTTTCTTAGCCGGATACCATCCGAAGAATACTCCCGTGACGGTACAGACGGCGAACGACAACATCACGCTCCACGGTTGTATGTAGATCGGGAAGTGGGCTACCACATTCACGATCAGGGCGGCTCCTACGCCCAGCACCACTCCTATCAGTCCGCCCGTTACGCTGATCAGGATAGACTCGATCAGGAACTGCGCCAGGATGTCGATCCCTTTGGCGCCGATACTCATACGGAGACCGATCTCGCGGGTACGTTCCGTAACGCTGACGTACATGATGTTCATAATACCGATACCACCAACGAGTAACGAAATACCGGCCACAGCCGCCAACAGCACGGTCATCATGTCCGTAGTGCTTGTCAACATCGTGCTCAACTCCTGCTGACTACGGATGGTAAAATCATCATCGTCACTTTCCTTCAACTTATGGTTGCGGCGCAGTATTTCTGTTATCTCATCAATGGCCTGGTCGGTGTATTCCTCTTTGAGGGCCGAACAGGTAATGCCTTGCAGATGGGTGATGGCCAGGACTTTTTTCTGAATAGTTGTGTATGGAGCTAAGATTAGGTCGTCCTGGTCCATTCCCATGCTGTTGTATCCTTTGCTTTCCAACACGCCTACGATGCGGAAAGGTAATTTTTGAAAACGTATGACTTTTCCTACGGGGCTTTCGCCGCCCGTGAAAAGGTTGTCGACTACGGTTTTACCGACTACGCATACTTTGGCGGTGGTCTGGATGTCCTGTTCGGTGAACATTTCACCGTCGCCCACTTTGTAGCGGCGTATTTCCAGATAGTCGGGGCTGATGCCGTAGACCGTTGTCGGTGTGTTGTTGGCGCCATAGATCGCCTGTCCGCTGCTGTTCACCGAAGGGGAGACGGCAGAGACATAGCGCGTTTCGTCGACAATGTTCTGATAGTCTTCCAGCTTCAGCGTTTCCATGGCGGATGCATCCTGACGTACGCCACCTCGCGTATCGGCGCCGGGGTGTATCATGATCATGTTGGAACCCATCTCGCTGATCTGGGCTTGTATGCTCCGCTTCGACCCCTGCCCGATGGCCAGCATCGTGATCACCGAAGCTACGCCGATGATGATGCCGAGCATGGTCAGGAAACCGCGCAACTTGTTGTTGGCGAGGGCGCGGAGAGCTATTTTTATGAGGTTTGTTCCGTTCATTGTTAGTCGTCGTTTTTCGGCAGTTTGGCTAACGCCTCTGCCGCATTCTGTATGTTGGTATTCACCGTATCCGATGTCACATGGCCGTCGCGCAGGGTGATGTTGCGGCTGCTGTATTGGGCGATCTCCGGATTATGGGTCACGAAGATGATCGTACGTCCTTCGGCATGGAGCTTCTGGAAAAGTACCAGGATCTCGAACGAGGTGCGCGTATCCAGGTTACCGGTCGCTTCGTCGGCCAGGATCACGGCCGGGTCGTTCACCAGGGCGCGGGCGATGGCTACACGTTGCATCTGTCCGCCCGACATCTGGTTGCTTTTGTGCATCAGGCGGTCGCCCAGCCCTACGGCGATGAGTGCCTGTACGGCTTTCTCGTGGCGGGCCGAGGCGCTGTAGTTGGGGTTATACATCAGCGGGAGTTCCACGTTCTCAACGGCTGTTGTCTTGGGTAACAGGTTGTAGCTCTGGAACACGAAGCCGATCTTACGGTTGCGCAGCGTGGCACGGGCGTTCTTTCCCATCGTACGGACGGATACGCCGTCGAGGTAATACTCGCCTTTGGTCGGTGTGTCGAGACATCCCAACGTATTCAGCAGCGTACTTTTCCCCGAGCCGGAGGTTCCCATGATGGTGACGAATTCGCCTTCGTATATCGTGAAGCTTACGCCACGCAAGGCATGGACGGTTTCGTCGCCGACCTGGAAATCGCGCTTGATATTATCTAGTTTGATGATCTCTTTCATTGTTCTGCTTATTTAACTGTCAACTGTCACTTGTCAACTGTTTTTATTTCTTCTTGTTTCCTCCCGGAGGGCCTGGCATGAACGGGCTCTTTTCCGTAGCGGCGGCTACCGGGGCTGCTCCGTTGGAAGCCATATCCACTGCGATCTCTTCGCCTTCGGTCAGTCCGTCGGTTACTTCGATCATGTTGCCGCTGGTGGAACCTACGGTGATCACTTTCGGAAGCAGTTGCTGTCCTTGTTTTACCCAGATAAGGCGTTTGCCGGCGGGTGCTTCCTGTGCGCTGTTCTCAGCCGTGAGTCCGGTTCCCAACAGTAATTCTTCTTCCGGGACGAAGCGGAGTGATTTGGTCGGTACGGTCAGTACATTATCGCGTTCGAGCGTGTAGATCGTCACGTTGGCCGTCAGACGCGGTTTCAATTTCAGATCGGGATTGTCGGCAGTGATAACCACTTCGTACGTCACAACGGTGGAAGTAGAGGTTGATGAACTACTGCTGCTGCTACTGCTGTCGCCCAGGCGTATCTGTTTGACTGTCCCTTCGAACACATCGTTCGGGTAAGCATCTACGGTGAAGCTGACGCGCTGTCCGTCTTCTACATTACCTATATCGGCTTCATCCACATCGGCGATCACCTGCATTTTCGTCAGGTCGGCGGCGATGGTGAACAGGGTCGGGGTTTCGAAGCCGGCGGCTACCGTCTGTCCTTCTTCAACGGCACGGTTGATAACGACGCCATCGATCGGGCTGGTGATGGTGGCGTATTCCAGGTTGCGGTTTACCTTCACCATCGAGGCCTGGCTCTGTTCGTAAGCGGCTTTCGACTTCTCATAATTGTAAGTCGCCGTTTCGTAATCGGAGTCGCTTATCAGTTTCTTGTCGAAAAGAACTTTGCTGCGTGCATAATTCTTTTGCTGGTATTCGTATTCACTCTTGCTGCTGGCCAGTTGTGCCTGGGCGGAAGCGAGTTCGGCTTTCAGGTTCACTTTATCCATTTCTGCGATCAGTTGTCCTGCTTTCACCACATCGTTGTAGTCGGCATACAGCTTGTCGATAATGCCGGATACCTGGGTACCGACTTCGACTTCCGTTACCGGCTCGACCGTTCCGGTTGCCGTCACTGTGTTGGAGATGGAGCTGCGGCCTACTTTGGCAGTTTCGAGCCGGATGCCACCTTTAGCCGATTTGCCTGTGAAGAACCAGACGCCTCCGGCTACGAGCACGACGGCTGCTATTCCGATAATAACTTTCTTGTTCATATGTTTTCCTGTTTTATTTTTTCTTTACTGGTGACTTAGAGCAGATTGATTTCTTCTCCCTGATAGAAGCGCAGCAGGCCGGCATTGAGTATGGCCGTGTATTTGGCCTGAAGCGTTTCCTGCTGTGCGCTCAACAGGTTGTTCTTTTCGGTGAGCAGTTCTACGGTATTCTTCATACCCAGGTTGAACTGTTCGCTGACGAGGGCGTAGCTGGCCTGTGTACTTTTCAGCTTTTGGGTGGCGGCTACGTATTGCTGTTGGGCGCTGTTGGCACTCAGCCAGAGGCTTTCGATGGTTTTGTAGAGCGTCTTCTGCTCGTCCATCAGATCCAGTTGGCTGGTTTGCATCTGTAGCTTGGCCTTGTTGATTGTGCTTTTGGTCTGCCGTTTGTCGAAGATGGGAATGCTCAGGGTCAATCCTATCGAGTTGTTCCAGTTCTGTTTGACCTGTTCGCTGAAGCTGAAGTCGTTGCCGTTGGCATTCGTTGTTCCGATCCCTGCGCTCAGGCTTAAGGTCGGGATGTAACCGGCACGGGCTATCTTGATGTTCATATCCGAAGCTTCGATATTCAATTTCCCGGACTCGATTTCGGGACGCAGGTTGAGGGCAGTCTGATAAACATCGTCTTTGGTAGGGAGCGGGATCAGTACGCTGCTGTCGTCCAGTTGCGGCAGGAAAAGATCCATTTCGAAGTCGCCGTCCAGTTCGAGGAGTTGCTTCAGTTGCAGCTTGTAGTTCTGGAGGGTGGTTTGTGCAGTGACCAGTTGGTAGTTGTCGTTGCTTACCTGTGCTTCCAGTTGGGCCAGGTCGCTGGAAGCGATGCTTCCGGCGTCGAACAGTTGTTGTCCGCGTTCGAACTCTTTGCGGCTGACTTCCAGTGTCGACTCGTTCACCTTCACGGCTTCGGCCGAGTAGAGTATTTGTACGTACAGCTGGGTGATGTTTTCCTCGATGGAGTTTTCGCTCTGGTCGACGGTGAGTTCAGCCATGCGGCTGTTCAGCTGTTGCTGTTTGACGGTGTTCACGCGCTTGCTTCCGTTGTAGACAGTCCAACTGGCGTCGATGCCGTAGCTGCCGTTGTACGATGTCTTGCTTTCACTGGTGGTGATGTTGTCGCCGCTGATGATGGTTCCGCTGGTGTTGTTCGGACGGTTTACGATACGCTGGCTGATATTACCGCTCAGTGAGGGAAGGAAATCGGCTTTTGCTGTCTTTACATCTTCCTGGGTGCTTTCGACGTTGATACGGTTGCGCCGGATAGTGATATTATGCTCCAGTGCATAATCGATACAATTACGAAGCGTCCATTGCTTCGGCATGTCGTCCTCTGCTTTCATTCCGGCAGGCAGAAGAAGCAGGCAGGAGAGGATTATTAGAGATACTTGTTTCATAATGCTTTCGTTTTGCGACCTAAACAATCTTTTTACCTTGTTACGGAAGCAAAACTACTTTACATTAAAAAACTGTACAATTAGAATAGAAATAGAGCGAAGGTTCGTCGACCAATAGAAGGATTTTGCCGATAAACAGGAAAGGTTATCTGCATGCTATTGTGTGACTGAAATATCAGATTACTTATCGTGAAAGAGAAACAATTGTTTTTCCGTCGTACTTCTTGATGAATACTTTTTTGCCGTATTCATACTCATCGTCATCAGAATAAATATATGTACCGTTATATTCCCAGCATACGATTTTGTGGTAGACCGGGCTTGCCGAACTGAAAATATCGTTTGTATATTTGTAGGTAATATTCATTCTGTCGATGCTTCCATTTACATGAACAGGGAAAGAATAGGTATTCTGCTTTTCATCTCCATAAGCGGTTATTGTGCAATAATACAATCCTTCTTCCGCATCATAATCTATACTGTTATGGGAGCTGTTATAAAAGAATTGGTTTATACTGAAATCTTTTGTATGCTCTATTGGATTATCCAAATCTTCCCACCACGATACAGGAAAAGTAGCAGGATTGTTCAGATTTATCAAATCATTCCCGTTCCTGTCAATATAATAAAATCGTAAAGTGTTACCTTGCAGAAAACTTACTCCGTCCGATATAGAGTCATACCATTCAACTTCTTCTTCTTTTTCTCTATCCTTTTCGCTCAATAGATAGCTATTGCAACTTATCAGATGGATAGAACAAAGCAAAAGAAATAATAAGTTGAACCAACTTTTAGTCTTCATATCTTGTAACACTTTACTTTATTATTCTTATAATTCTCTCAGCCAGATATTCCGGAAACTGATCGGTTCGCTCGGGTCGCCGTGGCTCTGCAGCACGATCGGGCCTGCTCCGTGCGGTATCACTTTCGGGAAGCCGATGTATTCGGTTGTGCCGAGGATGGTCGTGTTGTTCTGCAGCACGATACCGTTCTGAATAACCGTGATGCGCGGCGGTACGCGGTAGGTTCCGTCTTCTTTGAATACGGGAGCGTTGTAGATAATATCGTAAACATTCCATTCGCCTGGTTTACGCATGGCGTTTGCCAGCGGTGGAGTCTGTTTGTAGATACTTCCGGTCTGGCCGTTCACGTATGTTTCGTTGTTGTAGCAGTCGAGTACCTGCACTTCGTACATGCCTTGCATGAAGATACCGCTGTTGCCGCGTGCCTGGCTTGTTCCGGTGATGTTTTCGGGAACGCACCATTCGATATGCAGCTGGTAGCTGTCGAATTTCTGCTTGGTCTGGATATCGCCAGTCTTTTTGTTAACGGTGAATACGCCGTCGTGAACAGTCCATTGAGCCGGTTCGCCTTTGGTGTTTTCCCAGGCAGACAGATCTTTGCCGTCGAACAGGACGATAGCATCCGAAGGAGCCGAATTGGTTTTGATGTCACCCGGCGTTACGATCTTAGGTTGGGGAGTCCAATATTCCGACATGCCCGGAGTCATCTGCTCGGGTTTCGGATATTCTTTTTGCTGTGCACTGAGATTAATACAAGCTGTACAAGCCATAGTAGCCAGTACAGCTTTGATAGTAATGTCTTTCTTCCTCATGGGTCTAAATAATTTTAGGTTTACAATTAAGTAATTGCAAATCTACGTAATTATTTGTCACGTTGTCATCGTATTACCCAAAAATCTGAAAGAAGTGTTACGGGTTATGGCTGAAAAGGCGTTTTTCTGCCAGTGCTTCGTACTTCGTTCCCGGTCGTCCGTAGTTGCAGTACGGATAGATGCTGATACCGCCCCTTGGGGTGAAAATGCCTGTTACTTCGATGTATTTCGGATCCATCAGGCGGATGAGGTCTTTCATGATGATGTTTACACAATCCTCATGGAAGGCGCCGTGGCTGCGGAAACTGAACAGGTATAACTTCAGGCTCTTGCTTTCCACCATCTTCACATCGGGAATGTAGTCGATATGGATTGTGGCAAAGTCCGGCTGTCCGGTGATCGGGCAGAGGCTGGTGAATTCGGGGCAATTGAAACGTACCCAGTAATCGTTGTCAGGATGTTTGTTGGTAAATGCTTCCAGTACTTCCGGCGCATAATCCTGTTTGTATTCGGTGGAACCGCCTAACAGATGCAGTTCGTTTTCGTCTTTTCTTGTATCCATTTTATTGTTTGTCAACTGTCGGTTTCTTCTTAAGATATTTCTCTAAACCTTCCTTGCGCAACTTGCAGGCCGGGCAATGGCCGCAACCGTCGGCAGGGACGCCGTTGTAGCAGGTCAGCGTTTGCGTGCGTACCAGATCGAATACGCCCAGTTCGTCGGAAAGCTGCCATACTTCGCTCTTATCGCGATCCATCAGCGGGGTGTGGATAACGAACTGTTCGTCCATCGCCAGGTTCAGTGTCACGTTGAGCGAACGGACGAAAGTGTCCCGGCAATCCGGATATCCGCTGAAATCGGCTTCCGATACGCCCGTCACCAGGTGGAAGATACCTTTGCTCCGTGCCATAATGGCGGCGAAGGTGAGGAACACCATGTTTCTGCCCGGAACGAATGTGTTCGGATAACTGTCGGCAGGCTTATCTTCGTCCATCGTGATCGAAGTGTCCGTCAGCGAGTTGGGAGCCAGTTGGCTGATCAGGGAAACGTCCAGCAGCTGGAACGGGACATGGGCGTCTGCAGCGATCTTGCGTGCAATATCAATTTCGAGAGAATGTTTCTGGCCGTAAGTAAAACATACGGCTTCTACACGTTTAAAATGCTTCTTTGCCCAGAAAAGGCAGGTCGTGGAGTCTTGTCCACCGGAGAAGCAAACCAGAGCGGCTTCTTGATGTTTCATACTTTTCTTGTTTTATACGTGGTTTAGCAAGCACACGGCAAGGGAGACATTCCTTTGCGCTGCAAAGATAAATAGATTTTCCGAATTATTTGATTTGATGGCAGATTGCACACTAATAATGAAAATGTGCGGCACATTCCGGTTAAAAGTGTGCAATATTAAGGAAAAGTCTTTATCTTTGTCGCCGTTTACATCTGAAAAGATGTTATAAGATAGATATTAACTAATATAGATTTTATGAAGAAAATTATCGCTTTAGCATGTCTTTCCATGCTTCCGTTGTCTTATGCTGCTGCAGAAGGCTACCAGGTTAACGCCCAGAGTACCAAGCAAGCAGGTATGGGACACGTAGGTGCTGCCATGAAGTTAGGCGCAGAAAGTATGCATTTTAACCCGGCAGGTCTGGTGTTTATGGATAAGAACGTGGATTTATCGGCCGGTATCACCGGGGTGTTTGCGAATGGTAAGTTTACACAGAATGATGGCTACGAAGCAAAAACTGATAATAAGGCAAGTACGCCTTTATATGCTTATGCAGGTTTCAAGATTTATGATTTCCTGGCAGCCGGTATCAGCATTAATACTCCTTACGGTAGTTCTATTAACTGGGGACGCGACTGGAGAGGCGCCCACCTGGTTCAGGATATCTCTTTGAAAGCATTTAATATCCAGCCGACCGTTTCCTGGAAGATTATGGATAATCTGAGTATCGGTGCAGGTCTGATGATGGAATTCGGTAATATCGAGTTGAACCGTGCGCTGATCGCTCCGGGTGAAATCAATAAGATGGCAGGTATTTTGCTGGAAAGCAACCCGGGATTAGGTGCCATGATCCCTGATGAAATTAAAGCACTGATGGCCAAATATGATGAAGTTTCTGCTGCCTCTGTAGGTTTGAAGGGAGATGCTGGTATACGTTTTGGCTTTAATGTAGGTGCCATGTACGACATCAACGAGAAGATTACAGTCGGTGTTTCTTATCGTTCGAAAGTAACAGCTCGTGTGAAAGAAGGCGATGTGGCTTTGAGTTATGCCAACAAAGCGGATCTGGATAAGCTGATGGGAATGGTCGGACAGTTCGTGCCGGGTGCAGGGCTTCCTCCTTTGGATCAGTCTACATTCTCTGCCGAACTGCCGTTACCCGACAACTGGAATGTAGGTGTATCTTACAGACCGACCAATCGCTGGGAAGTTTCCGGAGAAGTTCAGTTCGTTGGATGGGGTGCTTATAAATCACTGGACGTAAAGTTCTATCCTGACTCGGAACTGGGAAAATATAATATTACAGCTCCGAAGAAATATAAGAACTCACGCATCTATCGTTTGGGTGGACAGTTTGCTGCTACCGATCGTCTGGATGTTCGTTTGGGTGCTTATTATGATGAGTCGCCGGTTGAAGATGACTATCTGAACCCGGAAACTCCGAGTATGAACAAATTGGGACTGACAGCCGGTTTGAGTTTCCGTCCTTTGAAGTCGTTGTCTGTTGACTTCGCATTCTCTTATGTAACCGGTTTCGGTCGTGACGGTTCTTATACTGACGAGTATACATTACTGAAGAACCTGCCGATCCCTGATGCAGCTAAGATCCGTAAATTTGAAGGACATTATGATGTATATGCTTTGATGCCGTCGATCGGCCTTTCCTACGCTTTTTAACCTATACATATATATAATAAATCAGACAAAGGGGACTTGCTTTCTTGGCAAGCCCCCTTTCTTTTTACCTGTCCGGCAGGTGGTTGAATTCTCATTGTCTTATACTGAATAGGGTTTACACCCAGTGTAACCATAAAGTGTAAAAAAATG
>OGFC01001051.1_pt1 | contig 18794 bp, 18 predicted proteins | sample 1570841 | NCBI WGS metagenome assembly OGFC01 (sample SAMEA2582137, study PRJEB24529) | metagenome | biome: Human gut stool | place: China | collected 2011 | reverse complement strand
CATGATATTTACCCTGCTGCTTAGCTAAGGCAATCCCTTGCTGCTGGCGCTCAATGATTCGCTTACGTTCACTTTCGGCCTGATACTTATAGAGTTCAATAATTAAGTTGGTCATCAGTTGACGTAAATTTGGGTCAGCAATCCCTGTCATGGACGGCAAATTTAACACATCTAAGGTGGCCCCCTTATTTTGAATGGTGTTCATGATCTTAGTTAAATCCTGGTTGTTTCTACCTAAGCGATCTAATTCAGTGACCAGGACAATATCACCCTCACGAATATAGGCCAGCATTTTTTGCAGTTCTGGCCGATTAGTGTTAGCCCCACTTAATTTATCCGTAAATAATTTATCGACGTCTTTTAAAGCCGCTAACTGTCGATCTAAATGTTGCTCCTTGGAACTCACACGCGCATAACCGATTTTAGCCATTTCTAATTCTCCTTTTGGACAGTTCTAATGAACATTTGTAATTCCTAGTATAGCACAGAAATAAAAAAGACCACTAGGGTATACCCTAATGGCCATTAAAAATAAGCAAATTAAAATTCTAAACCTAATACATGTTCTAGAGATTTAAGCTCTTTTTCATTTAATGTACTTAGTTTTTGATAAATATGATCTGGTTTAAATTCATATAAATATTTTTCGCCGTCTTTAGAAATGCTTTTTATTTTAGGGATAATTTGAACTACTTTTTTTAAGTCTTGGCTGTCACCATTTAAATCGTTTAATTCAGGAATAGAAATTATTACAGGGTTATCTGCTAATGACACTTGATCTATTTTAAAGCCTGTTACACAAGGAGCACATGGCACTTTTACAGAAAGATGTTTAGTTGAGAAATCTAGTAAAGACCATGTTTTATTTTGACAAAAAAATGTAACCACATGGAAGTCTCCGTTTTGATTGTTGTAAATATATTCCCCATGTTGGTTAGTTATTTTGTTAGTAAACTTCATGCTACCAACAACAGGGAAGGCATATTGATCCTTCTTTAAATCGTATAACAGATCACAAGATAGACAACTCCATAGTTGACATACATCGTACTTTTGAATATTTGTTTTATTAAACGCTGATTCCAACTTTTGATATATTTCCGTGTAGTCCATATTTTTCTTCCTTTTTTTTTGCAGAAAGTCAAAGCTCCTGTATAATTAAAGCTTGTAGAGAAGTTAAGGCGGTGGCTATTTCCGATCGGAGGTGGTGCTTATGGTGTTAAACCCTTAAAGCCCATAAATCCTAATGAAAGGAGTAGCCTAAGTGTCCGTTGCGGACGCTTTACAATTAATGCTGGCTTTCGGTACTTTTATCGTGGCCTTAATTGCATTAATTGTTGAGCTGATCAAAAGTCAGCAAAAAAAATAACCGCCTTAGCTTGGCAGAGCTAGCGGTTATTTAATCGTATTAAGTTATGCCACCGTCTTTAACGGCTCTACATGGGAAGTCCTGTTCCAGCGGGGCTTCCTTTTTCTGTCTACATTATAGCATGACTATAACTGATTTTCGACTATTTTTAATCAGCTTTCTAGCAGCCTTTAGGGAACACATGTTTGCCTCCTGTGCTACCATACAGGTAAAAGCTAACGGAAATGATGAAAATGTTTTTTGATGATAAACCGCATGGCGTGTTTTTCTTAATTGATAACTACGCAAATACTAGTGGTATCACTGTTGACGGTTGGTGAAGTTAGTGTGAAATTTCCTATAAGAATATGGTAATATAAGGGCATGTGATAATCTTTAGTATTGCGCATAGAAAACAAAGAAGGAGGCAACAGTATGAGTAATAAATCTAGGCATCGTCGACTTTTATTTATGATGGGACTAGCCTTATTTTCGTTATTAGGGTCAATATGGATATCATCTAATAGTGGTATGACCGTATATGCTGATAGCAAGACAAATATTACTCAGAACGGTACGGGGTCCGAGACTGTTATTAATCAACAGGAAGAATCGCAGATAAGTACCGTTAATAGTAATACCACAGATAATACTAGTTCTTCGGATGATCAGACTTCTCAGAAGCAAATTACTAATACAGAAGCACAACCGAGAGCACCAACTGACAATAATCAGCCAGTTCAGGAGGACCGTAATTATATAAGTAATAGTCAATACTCGACTTCTAATGGTGGGGCTAATACTAATCAGGATCCATCAGTTAATAGTATTTCTAAGAATAATAGTTCCCCATCTGCATATAATAAAGGAACTAGCGTTGATATTACAATTACCAATCAGAGATCATCAACTAAGGAGATCTCAGGTGGAGGAACTACAGAATTCTCTTTTGACTTTTCTGTTCCTAATTCAGTAAGATCCGGAGATTATACAACAATATCACTTCCTAATGAGTTGGATTTTATTAGAGATCAATCATTTAATGTCTATGCTCCTGATGGGACGACTACGGTTGCTAGTGCAATCATTAATAAAGAAAAAAAGACGTTGGTCTTAACATACACGGACTATGTAGATACACATGATGATGTTACCGGCCACATTAATATGCAAATAATGGCTGATACAGAAAAGGTGAAAAAGGACACAACACTCCCTGCAACAATTAAAATAAACGGGAATGTAGTTACTATCGATAGCACGGGTATAAGCTATAAAGTTAATAAAGGTGATAGTGATATTGATTTTTATAAATATGGATGGATGGATTATGATAACAATGAACTTATCTACCGTATTGTTATAAACACAACTAATTCTAAACGGAATAATGTTATTATTAAGGATATTCTTAATTCTGCTGGAGTTAATTACGAACAGTCAAGCATAAAAATTGCAACTGGAACTTGGGTTAAGGACGCCAATAACTATTGGTCATTGGCTAACTATAAAGAAGTAACTGAAAAATATACCCCTGAATTCAATGGCTCATCTTTTTCTGTGAATCTTGGTAATATCAATCAGGGTTTCTTTATCACATATAAGGTAAAGCCTTCTCATAAGTTGATTAACGGAGAACAAATTAAAAATTCATCAAGTTATTCGTATAACGACCATAAGATGAATGAATATACTAATACAGTATATTATCAAGAGGCAAATGGTACTGCAAACGGATATAACTATAGTTTAACAATAAAAAAGGTGGATGAATCTGGCAATCCATTACATGGTGCTACCTTTGATGTAATTCGACAGTCAACTGGAGAAGTTGTAGGAACTATCACAACAGATTCCTCAGGACAGGGCACTATCTATGGGTTGTTACGTGATAGTTACCAATTGAAAGAGGTCAGTGCACCTAAGGGATATCAATTAGCAGATACGGTAATCGTAACCTCTACAAATTTTGATTCAAAAGGTGCCATTATTAAAATTATTGATAAGATTGAGAAAACCTCAGTTTCAGGAACAAAGACTTGGAAGGATAACAACAATCAAGATGGAATCCGCCCAAGTTCAATCACCGTGAACTTGTTGGCTAACGGTCGGCAAGTCGCAAGCAAGACGGTTAGTGCTAGTGATAACTGGCAATACAGTTTTGACAACCTAGCTGCTTACGCTAATGGTCAGAAGATCACCTACACGGTAACAGAAGATGCGGTTGCTGGGTACACCAGTACTGTTGATGGTTACAACGTAACTAACAGCCACACTCCTGCCACCGTCAAGGTATCTGGAACCAAGACTTGGAACGATAACAACAATCAAGATGGAATCCGCCCAAGTTCAATCACCGTGAACTTGTTGGCTAACGGTCGGCAAGTCGCAAGCAAGACGGTTAGTGCTAGTGATAACTGGCAATACAGTTTTGACAACCTAGCTGCTTACGCTAATGGTCAGAAGATTACCTACACGGTAACGGAAAATGCAGTTGCCGGGTACACCAGTACTGTTGATGGTTACAATATTACTAATACCCATAATCCGACAACACCTAAGAAGCCCCAGGTTCCTAATAACCCGACAACGCCTAAGAAGCCTCAAGTTCCTAATAATGGGAATAAGGTAACACCAAAGGCTTACACTCAAGGTAAAACCTACGAAAAAACAGGTAAATTACCTCAAACAGGTAATGAATCATCAATGGGTATGATGTTAATTGGACTAGTGACGTTATTGCTAAGCTTGGGTTTAGTAGTTATAAATAGATTTACTATTTGATCATGATTGAATGATCGTAAGCACTCCACAACGAACCGGGTTGAATCTTAACCATTGATGGTATCTCAGATCCCTGGGTTCAAACAAAAATAGCGGGCGACCAACGCAATTTTCTGCGTTAGTCGCCCGCTTTAGTTTCTCTATTAAACACGACACATGGCCTGAATTTCTGGAGCCCCCGGTAAATAAGCCTCAATATCTGGCGTGTTACGTTGCGTGTGGACCGTTAAGCTTGAAGATATAGTTGGGTGCTTTTTAGTTAGACGCGGTTAACCTTCTGGCTCACCTTGGAGGCAGGGGTGACTTCGAGCGGGTCCCGCCAGAAGGCAAGGGCCGCGATGGCGTTGATGATGTAGTAAACGTACTTACCAATGTTAGCGAAGTTGCCCTGAATTCCGGCCTTCGCTAACTGAATAAAGTCGTAAAGAACCCAGAACTTCCACTGCATTTCAAACTTCATGGCGTTGAGGACGTTAGCACCCAGGCTCAAGCCAAAGGCGATAACGGTGATCCAGAAGAGGGGATCAGTAAGGCTGTTCGTCCAGCCAATGTAGTTGGTTCCAAACGAGAAGAGCAAGGATAGGATGAACATGCCGATGATGGTGAGCACCCCTTTAGCGCCCGTCATTGGCTTGGAGCTCTTGTACTTCTCAGTCCGCTTCCAGTGTTCGATCGCCACCGTGTAGATGATGAAGGTCACTGGGTAAGTGATGACGGCTGCCTGGTTTCCCAGAATGTAATCAATCGTCCCGGAAAGCACCACGTTCGCGATCCCAACCACGTTCCCCAGGTTATTCATCCGGCCGGTCAGCCGGGTTGAATAAATCGAGAGAATCGAATTGATAATCGAGATAATTCCAAGGGGAACGAAGACCGTCCAGTGGCCCCAATGCGTGACGTCAGCGAGGGTTTCGGTTAGGTAACCAGAAGCAATTGAGATGGCAACGACAATCAGAACCCCAAGCAAATCAAAACTCTTCGACTTCGCAATCTTCTGTAACATAAAAGTTACCTCCTTTTGTTTTTAACGTGGCGTTACTTCGAGCTGAAGTATTTCGGATGCAACCCACGAAGAATAGGGGAATAAAGTGATTCCCCTATTGGTAGTTAGTGATAGCACACACAATTATAAATGTCAATGTTCGATGAAAAATGAATTAGAATTAACGATTGGTGGTGTTGGGAACGAGAGTGTCAAGAATGTTGTGTAAAAAAAGAAACTTCACCCGCATGAATTGGCAATTCTAAAACATAAGGGGTATTGTACGAGAGGGCTTGCTACTTATTTCATTTCTTATGAGTTCATATACCAAAATTCGCTACCGTTTGTTAGTAAATAATTATTCAACCATTCAGTAAAGCCAATGTGGAAATATTTATTTGATTCATCAGGATATAATAAATAATCTTCTTGGTTTTCATATCGTTCCAAATTAAGTATTAGTTGACCGATATCTTGTAGTTCTAGAATTGGGAGAAGTTTATCCCACTCCGGGTAAAATCCTGAGCTTCTTAAAAATTCTCGCCAATGTAATACTTCTTGAATCGAATAGATTTTACATTTTTGGATATACTTTCCATCAGTAAATAACTCTGCACCATTTATTTGACTTATAAAGGCTAAATAATCGTTGGGAAGAGAGTAATTAATTTTATCAAACTTTTTTAAATCAGCCTGAGTTGCTTTAGCTTTTAATCGAAAACCAACATTCATTGGTAAAGATCCAGAAACATAAATTTTATAGTTACTAACTTGAGACATTGTTTTGAGAGAATTTACAATTGAATCTATTTCCATATATTTAGCACCTTAATAGTTTCTAAACCAACTTGTTATTAAATAATGATTTGCATTGGGAACAGGGAGTAAATTATTAAAATCATCTGTACCACCATAAATTCTTGGACGAATATGATGAATTTGTCGAGCAGACCACCAATCAGCAGATTGAGTACCATAAGTAGCATTAAATCGATTAATAAAAGCTTGGCGTCCATTCCAACTAGGAGACTGACCTAGCCGAGTCCAATCTGTTCTAAGCGGAGACTCTGCATCTTTATGCGAGACTGGATCAACATATTCTGGGAAATTCTGGGCTAATTTATTTTGTAATTCAATAGGTCCTTGAGTTATGGAATAAAAAGCAACATTCCCCGAAGTAGACTTTAAAGACATCCAGTTTATTTAATTTTACCATTTGTACAATCCCAAACCAGATCGTACTAGCCTTTGCGCTTGCCGTTGGTTTTGTGAACAGACTTATTCTTTCGCACCAGCGTGGTAGAGTGGATCCGTTGCTCATCGTGGTTATTGTGTAAAGGTAGATCACAATGCTCAAAGATCTGGTAACCCCGGTCCTTTAGATTAAGGGCATTGTTAATCACATTGCGTAATAATTTTAACGGTGATTTCTTGATTGTTGCCTCGATTAACTAGTCGGCTTTGTGTTTCTAGGGCGTTAGCTTTTCACAACCGGGGTCTTAAAAAGATCATTCAAGGCTTCAGACATTGTTGGATGAGTATAGATCATGTCGCGTAATCTTTCGTAAGGTAATTTGGCCTTCATTGCCAATGCAATTAGATTGATGGTTTCATGAGCCTCAGCGGCATACAATGTTGCCCCTAAAATAAGGTGTGTTTTTTGATCAACGATTACCTTATAAAGCCCGCGTTGATCCTCCAAGACCCGGGCCTTTGGAATCGCCTTAACTGATAGCTTGAAAGTTTGAAAGTTATAACCTACACTCTTGGCCTGATGTTCATTTAAGCCAACGTTGGCCAGCGGTGGATTTAGGAACGAAGCAGTCGGTATCACCATTCGATCAGCCGTTGAGCGATCCCCCTTACCAAACAATTGATCTATGATAATACGAAAATCATCCAATGAGACATAAGTGAACATAGGACCACCATTAACGTCACCTAAAGCCCAAATATTTTGTACTGTGGTTCTTAAATGATCATCGACCTGAATAGCACCGCGATTGGTTAAAGCAATATCAGTATTTTCTAGTCCTAAACTACTTACATTAGGCCGCCGACCGACTGCAACTAATACCGCATCAAATTCCGCAGTGTTAGTTTGATCACCTTGTTGATAATATAATGTAACCTTCTCACCATTATCTTTTACTTGCGTTAGTTGAGTCGCCGGTTTAATCTCGATCCCTGCGTCAGTCAGATCTGTTACGACCTCGGTCGCAATATCAGGATCTTCGCGCTCTAACAATCTGGTATGTTGGTCGAAAATCGTTACATGCGTACCAAAGGAATTAAACATTCCAGCAAATTCAAGGCCAATATAACCGCCACCAATAATTGCTAGTCGTTTCGGTTGTTTCTTCAATTCCATAGCTTCTTTAGACGTAAAAATCCGCTGACCGAATTCTAGCCCTGGGATTGATGGCCAATTTGGAACCGCTCCAGTATTAATGAAGATGCGTTCACCTCTCACCTTCTTAGTCGTTCCATCACTCATTACGACTGCCAAAACATAATTGTCGATAAAACGGGCTGACCCATCCCAAACCGTTGCTAGTGGCTCATCAGCCACCATGTGATAGTTTTTGTTTCGCAACTGTCTAGTCATCTCACCACGCCTATTAACTGCTGTAGTGAAGTCCACGCCACGTTGACCATTTAAAATTAAATTTTTAGATGGTAGGCAGCCAACATTGATACAAGTTCCTCCGTACATTTGTTTAGACCGTTCGATCAGAAGCACGGTCTCATCATGCTGCGCCAAGTACTTAGCTAATGTCTTACCCGCCTTACCAAATCCAATAATAATATTTTTAAATTTATCCATTGTTTTACCCGCCTTTTACTAGTCATTTATTATTGTACTTATTATAAGTAAGTAAAGTGTCAAAAGCAATTTGTATGCTCAATCACCTGTTTATCTGACTTGTTTTATGACCTTCTTTACTTTTATAATCGTACTGTCTGGTAGGGTTTGCGCCCGCTCTTGGACCGCCCTACTGGACGCTTGTCATTTCCCATTGCAGCAGTTTTATTAGCCTTGCTTGCTGACCTTGCTAGTGTTGTAGCTTTCCTTTGCTGTCAAGAGCAGTTTTATTGCTCTTGGTTGATTTTTGATTTCCCTGTATAATGGATTAAGCAAGAAGTTTTAAGGGCGGTGGCTGTCTTTTCCCTTGTGAGGTGAGGCCCATGGGAACATGGAATAATCTTCAGGAAGGTTTCACAGTCAATGAGCGTCTTCCAGACACTCTCGTTGATGTTGCTGTTTGGCACGTTTTTAATCGCGCTCCTCAGCTATATCGACAAGCACCACAAATAAAAAAGCCGCCCTGCGTAACTTTGGTCGGTTACAGGGCGACAATGTAGTTTTGTAATCTAGGCCACCGCCTTTGAAGCGGCTTGCACGGGAAGTCCTGTTTTCGGCGGGACTTCCTTTTTCTGTTTACATTATAGCATGACCTTTAAAAACTGGCTAACGCTTTAAACTTTGATCAAGTTCGGATTCGGGTTGTTTGATTGACGGATTTTCTTCAGCAAATGCTTGCAGCTGTTTTTGTGTTCGATTACTGATTTCATGGTGTATATCATTTAGTTTATTTTTTAGTTCTGATTTTTGTTGTGGGTTCCTTGCTTGCTGAACTTGTTGTTTCAAGTTTTAATATAACTGATTAAGCGCTCGGGCTGATAGCTTTTTTATTTTACATTTAAATTACAAGTGCATACCCCCATCTTCATGCCGATTCCGGGTTTGGTGTTGCCGCTGCTTTTTCGTCATTGCCCACTCGGTCTCTTTTAAACCGCGTAGTTGCTGTTTTCTTAGATAGTCCGTATTTTTCGCATATAAAATGGTCATTAAGGCTTCGTCCAAAATATTAGTCAGGTAGTTTTTCGGGCTAGTTGGGTAATAATTAATGGCCTGATAGTCCTTAATTTGATCTTGCTTATATTGATCAAACCGTGTTGTCTGTTGTTTCAAACGGGCTTGCACCATTTCAATTTGTTGGTGATCCAACTTAAGATCTTGGCCACATTCGCCAATAAACAGTTGCCGGGTGCCATCATGTTTTAAGACCCGTTGCAATCGATGATCCTGAATATCTTTTAATTCCATTTTACCTAACAGGTAATTTAAACCGGCTTGGTGTTGCTGACTAGTAAAGACGACCGGTGGCTGCTGTTGCAATTGCCTAAGATCATCGGCACTTAATGGCTTTAATTCTGGGTCATAGTAAACCACAGCGGTATAGATTTGCTCCTTATCAATCGTCTCTAGCTTATCCAGGTCACTGTCCGGAAAAGCAGTCGTTAGAATGCTGTTGTATTGGGTTTGAACTACGGCTTTAACTTCCCGCATGACCCGTAAATTTTTCACCGCTTTAGAAATGAATTCGAGTTCGTTAGGTTGATAAGCGGCTAGCATGCCCCGATCAGTATGCTTCAAATCGGCTAACTGGTGACCATGTTTGGCTAGTACCGTGGTTAATTGCTTCTCAATTGTTTGGGCCTGCTGATTAACTAACTGCCAACTGGTATATGGCCGCTTGGTAAACGTCAATAATTGCTGGGTTAATAAGTCACTTCGAATATCCGCTAACCGTTCTGCCAATTCGCTACCCTTAAAAATCGTTTGTTCACTATTAGTTTCTTTAATCAGTTCCCGTCGTTCAGCTGCGGTTGTCTGTTCAAAATTAAGTTCCGGATAAAGCTTTTTCGTTGCTCGTTCCACCACTTTATTTAACAACTGGTTAGCTTGTGCTAGTGATGTCGTTTGCTGGTCAATAGTCAGCAGTTGCTTAGTTACATCTTCACCAATGGCATGTTTGATTAATAAGCTGTTTTTCCAATTAAATAGCATGCGCTGTTTATCATCTAAATGTTCTAAATCAACATAGGTTTTTAATTGCTGACTTAGATGACTAATTGTGTGTTTTTCAGAGAACGATAGCTCGTCAGTTAACGCGTCAAAATGTTCATGATTTCTTATCTTTTCGTCAAGATTATGATATTTAGCTTGAGCGTTTCTTTGCGCTCTAACTTGTTGATTAAATGCTTTTCGATTTTTTCTTTGGCTGTTAATGCCTTCGTGTTGGGTAGGTGTCTCTTGAATCCCTTGATCGACAAACGATTTTTCACTAATCCGATCCGGAATATTTTTTTGTGCTAAGAACTGATTAACACTCAACGCCCAATTTTTTCGCCACTCATTAATTTTTTCCTTTTTATCCCAATCAACCAACCAAATTTTTCTTTGTTTTGGAAACCCGCTTTTGGTTAAAAGTTTCTTGCCATTTTCATCTTTAATGTACTGCGTCTTTGCTTTTAATCCCCAACTACCATCGGGGTTAAATGGTCGGTTCGTTAACATCACATGTGCGTGCGGATTATCTTGGTGATCACGATGAATTGCTACGTCAGCTACCATACCTTGATCGACAAAATTTTCCTGCACATATTTTGTCAGTAATTCTTTCTGTTCGGATTCACTTAATTCTACCGGTAAAGCCACGTTAAATTCTTTTGCATACCGTGAGTTTGATTTACGATCTTTCTTTTCAACTTCATTCCATAATTGTTCTCGATTACCGGCCCATTCTGGTGCATTTTTGGGGGTTAAAATAAAGCTTTCTGGCATAACCGGGCGGGCATAAAAGTAGTGGCGTCCTTCCTTATCATCAAATAATTTTTCACCGCTTCGATAAGCAGCACTGGCAATCGAACTTCGTCCTTTTCCAGCACTAATATTACTAAAACTCATATGAAAAATTGCCATGTTAGTCACCTCTTTGCTTTGATTCTATGGGCTTAACTTTGTTGTCGCCATCGGCGACTTCTAATACAGGATTTTTGGGGTTAGTACAACATAGAATTTATTCTATGTGTAAGTGCGCATTGACCTCGTTTCACTCGGTCTGCTGATTCTCTTAACTTTAACTTAGTGTATGCCTTCCGCTTCGCTTTTTCAACTTTTATACTTTGACTTGGCGTTTTCATTGTGATATAGTGACCGTGATTATTTGTAAAACGATTGGAGGAATCCTTATGTCTCAAAGTAACTTAGAAAAACAAGAAGCTAAATTAAAAGCCCTTAATCAAAAAATTAAGGACGAAAAAAATAAGATTGAACAACGGCTAGGTAAACAAATCATCAGTCAAGCCAATTTAGATTATGCTAATTTGTCTAACGATCAGATTAAGATTTTAGCCCAGCAATTTTCTGAATTTTTAAAGGTAAAGTCTGTAGATCATTAGCCATACGAGATGGGGAAATTCCATGTCTAATCAATATGAAAAATTAGTCGAGCAGCAAGCGCGTTTAAAACAAAAAATTGAGCGGGAAGATTTTAAATTACGGCAATCTAAATACTATGAAAATCGGCAAGCCCGCAAAGCCCGTTCTCGCCGACTAATTCAAAAAGGAGCCTTACTCGAAAAATACTTTCAGGCTGATAACTTATCAGTCGAACAAACCGAAGAACTTTTAAAAATATTTGCTAATTACGTTAATGCGCATAAACCGAACAAATTCAAAAACGATCAACCTAATAACTAGGCCGATCGTTTTTATTTTCGGGATCATTTTTTGGTTTGACTTCTGGGTTCTGATCTGCATTATTTTGTAACTGCTTTTGCACCTTTTCTGGATAAGTAATATTTTGGTTTATCCAAGGAAAATACCTCAAATCGTTCTTAAAAACTTGTCCCTTCTCTCTTGCATAAACAAAGGTAAACTTTTCGCTATTATCATAGATCATGACCTTATCAGATTTAAAGGCCACTAATGGCAAATTATGTTTGGATTGCTGATAACGTTTCTTGATCGTTGCTACTGGAACACCGTGGCCACCTTTTTGTACCCGTTCGTTGACCCTTTGGATAGCTAAATTTTCATCTCGCAAAGCAACATATAATAAAGCCACTTCAAAACCATTTTTGTGAGCTTTGTCAATCAAATTGAGTTGAGCTTTGCCTCTACCTGCCAGTGTTGTTTCTACGTGAATACTTTGCTGGTGATCTAAAGCATAGTGTAGTTGTTTGATTTCTTCTTTCATGGCTTTTAAATTGTCGCTGTCTTTATGCCAATCGCCACCCATTTGTCTTAAAAGTTCATCAGCGTTAATCCGTTTTGTTTTATCAAACAATATGGGAAATGTATCGTACAGCGTACTCTTACCTGCTCCGTTAATACCAGCAACAATAATATATTGGGGTTTATCTATCAACGGACAAAGTCCTTTCGCTTAATAACCTCATCTTGCCTTTTATCTAAAAAGTAGGTATATAAAGCGTCATATACTTTGCGCTTTTCTGGATCTGGCTCATGTAATGACTTATCAAGTAAATCTTTTAAATCAGTTTCTTTGGCAATTTCAAAAAAGTCATTGATTGTAATTGTGTCTTTCATGTTAATCACACTCCCAAGTTATTAATTTATTTAATCTGATAAGCCATTAGTCCTCATCTGGATCATTGAGCCAATCAGTGACTTCTTTAGCGTCTTTTAACTCTGTTACTGGTGTCCCTTCGGTCGCCTTTAAAAAGCGTAAATTAGCTCTTTCCGCTTCGCTTAGAGCTGGTTTAAACGGTAACGCTGCTTCCGCTACGATTCGCTTATAAAACATGTTAATCGCTGTGGTTGGATTTAGGCCCAATTCGCTTAAAATTGCTTCGGTATCATCGGCCAAATCTTTATCAATCTGGACTTGTACCCGTTTCTTTTCCTTAACTGCCATGATTGTCTCGCCCCTTTCTTTTACTACTACCATTATGCTACCTTTTGAGTACCCTATCAATAGATAAAGCCTTGGCCTCAAATCACTTGAGCTTGGCGTTGATCTAAAGGCTGAACTTTTGAGCTGGTTAGCCTGGTTAGCTCTGACACTCATTTAAAAGCCCTTATTCTTCTGTCTAAGCCATTTAAATCTAACTTAGGTATAAAAGGGTTAGTAAGTCTTAAAACCGCTTAGAAAGGATTTTGTAGCCTTTTAGGACTAGTAGTACAACCCACTGTTATCGTTGTCGGCCGACTTTTCTTCTTCGGGGTGTTGGGCCGAATATTCTCTAGCTGCTTGTTGGTTCCACCAAACACCAAATAGGTTTTGCATGGTGCCGTACAGGTAGTTCTCAACATTCTTGATATGTTTCTCATCGCTTCTTAGGGCATTAAAATAGCGTCTTAATGTTTTGGTCATCATTTTTTTTAAATCAGGGTCATCTAATAGAATCCATACGCCTAAATCCTTATGTTCTTTTTCAACAGCATATTTGGCGTTTAAGATAATGCCAATAAAGCGCCGCATTTGTTGTGGGGTCCGGCACCAAAAACTAAGTAGTTGCACTGCTTCTGGTTCTAAGAAGACCGGTAAGCCATTATCTTCGTCAGTTAAGAACTCATCAGCATGTTTTACTAAATCCCGATTTTGGGCTGCAATTTCAGCTGGTGAAAAATTGGCTGTGGAAAAGTCCAACTTTTGAGTATCTATATTGTATCTATTAGTATCTATATTTTTATAGTCTTTATATAGATTGTGTGTGATTTTCACATTTCCGCTTGTAGCAAGGGTTTGAGCGGTCTCGTCAACGGACTTATGCGGAAGTGTGATTTTCACATTTCCGCTTGTAGCAAGGGTTTGAGCGGTCTCCTGCGGAAGTGTGATTTTCACATTTCCGCTTGTAGCAAGGGTTTGAGACACTTTTGGGCTATCTTCACCGCGTAAATAGACATCGGTTGCTTTCACATCGAGCTTGGACAGATATAAGCGATTCGGTTCATTCTTTTTAGTCTTTGGGTTAAAGCCCAGTTGTTTTTGCATCAGTAAATGAGCGGTTTCGAGTTCTTTTTTTATTTTGACGACTTTTTGATTATGGCAATTAAATAAATTTTCGAGTTCTTGATTGGTAAAAGTAAAATAGACGTGTCCTTCTTCATCAACCCAGTTGTTGCGCAAAGAGTACTCGAGCCGGTCTTTCAGTACCATATAAGCCAATTTAGCATCACTGCTTAAATTTTTATATTGCTCGCCATACATTAATACCTTAGGGAACTGGAAAAATAAGGCTCCATATACGTTATCGGCTTCATAGTAATTGAAATCTGTTGATTTTGTCATAATAAAAACTCCCTTTCTTGACTGACACACACTGTCTCAAAAGAGAGTTGCTAAAACATTTGATTTGCTTTAAAATACAAATCTGATATGCTCTAACTGAATTACAAAGCGTTCATTTAGCCTTGAGGCTTTGTAATTTACCAGCATGTGTCTGTCTGTGAGTTGCCCAGTCGGCAACTTTTTTAATTTCTAACAACAAAAATGGACTAAATAGCTCCAGTTAGCTACTTAGTCCATTGACTTTAATTTGTTTTTAACTATCCTTCACTTGTCCTTTCGGACTGGTTTGCGGTATAATTAACCTACAAATTAAGAACAATGTTCAGTCGATTTTCACCGCCAAGTTAAAATCGACTGAATTTAAGTAGCTGCCTGATAGCTACTTGCTAAACCGAAGGTCCCCGATTCCTCGTGAATTGGGGACTTTTTGGTTTAGCTTGATCTCTTTATTCGGTTGTTAAATTAGTGTTAGTTTAGCATAGTGCTTTCTAACCGGCAACTTTATTTGGTCTTGTATAGCAACCGCAAAAATACGTGATAAACAGGGACATTATTTGAAAAATTCTTACGACAATTTTTTTCAATTCCAATGGCTGGGATTATCCAAAAGACAATAAGGCTGGCAAGCAAAAATATAACATTTATCGAAATTCCCATAACAACCCCCTTAAAGTGACATCACATATTTTTTATAAGCTCATTTAAAAATTTGGAGGCAGACTTAAAATTATGTTCTTTGGCTAGACCGTCAAGTCTTTTGCGTGCGCTAGGTTGAAGTGAAAAGGTATAATTCTTAGTACGTTCCTCTTCATCTTTAAAAACAGGAATAATAAGTTTATCTTTAGTATCAGTTGGCTGTTCTGTTTCATTTTTTTGTAGTGCCTTTTTTATGTTTTTGTTCTCTGGATCGAATGCCATAGGTAGTCCTCCTTTATAATTCATATGCACACATATTGAGTATACATGTGATTAATACGTGCACAAAACATTTATAGTTTTTCCGTGATTTCATTAAATGTTTTGTTCATACTATCAAAAAATTCATGTTGATCAATATATGTTTTGTGGTCTTCAGCCATTTTTGAAAGAGATTTTTTATCCAACGTTGAACGATTGAATAGCTCCTTTTCTGGAACCGTAGCCAATACACTGGGATCGCCTTTTAAGGCTTTTAATAACTCGCGAGATGATCTTGTGTTGTGTTTAATCATGTTGGCGATAAAAAACAATTTAGTCGTGACATAAGATTTTCTAGTAGAGTAATCAATGGCTTCTTTGCGTAATTCGTTAATTCTTTCTTCTAGGTTAAATTTTGCATTATACCCATGCTCGCTAGGTGTGATTGGACTAAGGATAGCATTACTAATGATTACTGCATTCTTGGTAGCAGTAGAAAAGTCTGGGTGGCAATCCAAAATAATATACTCGAATTTTCCTAAATTTAATCGTTCATAATTATCTGACAACCACATGTAGAGGAACATGTTTTTGTTAGTCTTATTTTCAATGGTACGCTCAATATCGTCAAGGTGCATGTCTCCGGCAATTAGACTAATATAAGCGCTTATTTCATGTATTTTGACTTTCCCTCGATCTAAGAAAATGTTACTAACGGTGTCTTGATTGTCGTAAATGTTGTAAGTCTGGGTTAAATTACTTTGGTGGTCTAAGTCAATAAATAAAACATGCTTGCCATTTTTTGCTAACCATTCACCATAATTAAAAGCTAGGGTAGTTTTACCAACGCCGCCTTTTATAGCTGAAAATGTAATGATTTTCATTAGTGACCCCCTCATACATACTAAGTAAGCTTAATAAACATCATTGCATGCATAATAACACATAACACGTACGCTTGCAAATGATGCATATACATTATATTCATGAATTATTAGTATACGCTAGCTAAGTGCCCTATCTCTTGATGTTAAGTTTCTTACGATATCGAATAAAGGTTGTTCGCTTAATCCCAGTATTACGGGCAACATCGACGTCACCCATACCTGCCCAGCTGATGACAGAAGGTATCGATTACTTTAAGCATTCCTTTATTTCAGGCAAAAGAAATGACCTTACCGCAGCGGAATATCGCTTCGGCAAGGCCAACTAGTTTTTATTATTTAATGTGTCAGTTATATTGTATACTACGGTTATAGTATGATCAAGTTTACTACTGGCGATATGACTAGTCTTGGTATTATAAGATTAGTTATGTTCAGTCATGATTATCAAAAGAAGGAGATGATTTCTTATGATTGAGAAAGAAAAAGTTTTAAGCGATGCACCAAAGGTTCTAAATTCTAATAACAATCCTTGGGAAGTTGCTGTTGAAGGAGATTCGATTATTGGCACATGGAAATGGATGGATGCCCGGTTTTTCACTGAGGGTGGAATCTCCGATGAGGACAAAGAGTTTACTTTTACAGTTACTTTGAAAGATAACGGGAAATGGAAGGAAGTTGATAGCACTTCTAGTAAGACATCAAGTATTAGGATGCATAACGGTAAACTATCTTTCAGTAAAGACATCTCCTTTTCTAAGGGAAAGACTTATCAGAAAAGTATTTCTTTTGGTATTGGACAGGACAAGAAGAGCGGTAAAGTTGGAATTGTTGAATCTAAGTTAGATACTTCAATCATTAAAAAGTCGATTCGAGATTATTTGAAACAATGTGGCTGGAAGAAAGCTGGACTATTTGGATAGGAAATTATATGGTTCACGTGATATGGTCCCCTGTCAATAAAATAGACAATTTAAATAGAGACTTTTAATTTAAGCATATCATAAGAAATACTAAAAAAGCAGCTTGCTCCCGGCTTTCTGACTGTATGGTTGTCTTTAATGTAAGAAACTTTGCTCGTTCTGTAAAGAGTTTAACCTAGTTAAATACGGTTGGATTTGTACGCCAGATAACGTACAATATTACTGAGGTGATGAGAATGGCAAGAATTGAAGCTCGAATTGACGGAACTATTAAAAGTAAAGCCAAAGACGTATTGGCTAATCATGGTCTAACAATTTCTGATTTTATGCGCATGACATTAACAACAGTTGCTCATGATGGTTTACCTAAATATTATTCAATCCCTAATCGGCAGTTAAAAAATTAGATTCAAGAAGTTATTGATGATCTATCTGGAAAAGAAAAGCTACCCGAAGCCCGTAACCTTAAAGAACTAGATCAATTGCTTAGCTCTGATGACGCATTGGAGTCTTCAGAATAAATGGCGAAAGTAATTAAATATACCAAAGCTTTTAAAAAACAGTTCAAAAAGCGGCGCCAAGATCCCAAGTGGCGTTCAATATTTAAAAGTTCACTACCTCAAGAGTTTGATGATCAAAAGCGGAGTCCTTGGAAATATATTATTCAGTGTTTAATTGAAGATAAAACCATTCCAGATTATTTTTATCCGCATGCTTTAGAAGGTGTTACAATGGAAAAACAAGAAACGACAAGAAAGAAAAAAAGGTTTGATATGAAAAGGTCTTTCAGGCGGATTTCCGTTGTCATAGCAACGATGGCTTTCACGACAGGTCTGGCCGCCTGCGGTTCCTCCCAGTCGACTGCCCCATCGGCGAACAAAGCCACTTCCTCCGTCACTGCCCCCCAGGGCTGGAAGAAGTTCACGTCCAAGGATCTGGGCTATTCCGTCTATTTCCCGGGCGTTCCGGAGAAGGACACCTATAAGGATCCCACCGGCGCTTATGCCCGCTATTCGACGGTCAATGACAAGAATCACATCAACTACGCCGTGTCCGTCACCAAATTCACTCGGAAGCAAGTCGAGGACTCCAAGGGGTTCAATGACGCGCAGAAACGTAAGGTCTTGACCAATGTCGCTCGTCTTCTGCAGATTGACAAGTATTCCTTCACCACCGTGGACGGGCATATGGCCATTTCCTACACCGGTCACGATAGCGAGGACCCCTCGGTAATCATGCGTCGAGAGGTCGTTTACTCGTCCGCTGGCCTCTATGGCCTCGAATCCTTTGGAACTTCCAGCTCGGAATACAAGCAGTTCGTCGATACCTTCCGGCTTTCCGAAGATACGCAAGAATGAAAGGAGGGTTTCCATGATTTTCGCCACTGGCTCTACCTACCCCCAGGGGACGCCCACCAGATCATGATGATGAACGACTACATGCCCACGAAGGTCAACGACCTATACAAGGCCTTGCTTTCCCTGGGATAGGCCCAATCCGATTTGCAGGCCAAGCTGGGCACAGCCCGGACTTTCCACTCCGATTTTTCCTTTTCGGTCCAAAAGGACGGTTCGGATTTCGACCTGAGTCTTGACACCAGCGCCGACTTGTTGCAGATATGAACTAATCTCCGCTAGAAGGATACGTAGTAAAAAGCGAGAGCGTGTATCGAAATCCTTGGATTTCAATACACGCTCTCTTTAGATTTAGGGGCCAAGAAAGCTCGTTGCAGTAGACCAGACATATAATTTATAATTGACGCATAGGTTATATTCGAGAGAAAGAAATTAACACCAAATGGAAGCATATAAGTTTCATCTTTTTATATTAAACTTTTTGCGATATCTGATAAAGGTCGTCCGTTTAATC